>OMLO01000205.1_pt1 | contig 33556 bp, 22 predicted proteins | sample 1674811 | NCBI WGS metagenome assembly OMLO01 (sample SAMN06265003, study PRJEB25207) | coral metagenome | isolation source: Coral host | place: Mexico:La Bocana,Puerto Morelos, Mexico | collected 2008-11-13
ATGGATTATGCGGAAAGTTGCGATTTGAGGTCAATTATGCGAAATCGCAACATCGCAGAATATCAGAAGCCCTGACTGGTTGAAAGAGAGCTGAAATTTGAGTGAAAGTCATGGAAAACAGACTGAAGTGATTGTTAAGGTGCAAAGTCCAGAAAAGCCAGCTGGGTTTGAACATAATGAACCAGTGTGCGTTGTCGTAGCTTCATCCCTGCGAAACAGTAAATAAATGCTCATTTACACTGTTTGAGATACCAGTATTCACTGGTTAAAGTTTTTTTTTTCCTCACATGTTCTATTTTATTTTGTATGTTGTATGATAGGATGTAGATTCATCTGCCATTATCTGGGGTGTTGGTAGCAACAGTTTACATCTTCCAGTGCCAACCACGTGTCCAGAGGGCTTTAAATTGCTCATGAAACTCTGCTGGTAATGTTGATGATTAGTTCAAAACTTCATAATTATGTGAATTCAAACTAAATTAATGTCAGTAGGCTTTACAATGTGATATTCAATGTTAGATTGGATTAAAATTGGAACAGTCCTAACTTAGAACATGGTCTTGTACTTGGTACTCCTATTTTTGGGTGTGGTACTACGCCTGTATACTGTGTCACTGTGGCTAGTGGTCCATACAATCAGAGCGAGTGATAGACTTTATATTTATATTTCCCATGGATTTTAATCTATTACGGGGTTACCCCCAGCATTGAATTTGCCAGTACCCATACACACCTGGGTGGAGAGGGGCACTGAGAGCAAAGTGTCTTGCAAACACATCTTATTTTTGTTTCTTTGTTTATTTATTTTCTGTTACATTTGAACTGAAATGAAAGTAATCCTACCAGATACATGCTAAGGTAAATCTTTTGTTTTTGTTTAGGAATAGCAAACCAAAGAATCGTCCATCATTCCAGCAAGTGCTTCTTCATGTAGAGATTGCTGCAGGAGATGTACTTAAAACACCACAAGAAATATATCTCAACAAGCAGGTCAGACAAAACAGAACAAAGAAAAAAACTTGACTTATCTTACTTACTTACCTTTGGAAGTACTGTAAAACCCCTGCTTACTGCCACTCCATTAATTTGGCCACCCCTTAAATATTGCCACTGAAATGTGTGTAACCTGGTGAGTGGGTTTCCTCTGTAGGTGCTAGGTTTTCCTATCAATTAATATTATGTACATGTAGGTTAGCTAGTGCACACATCAATGCTGTTAGAGCCAAAAGCTTCAGAGAGACTTTTACTCCAGGTTGTGTAACATCTAAACATTACAGTGTCATTTGCTTGTCATAAAAAAAGTTAACGATTTTATATACAATGTAGATTACATGGAGGGGAGAAATCAAAGAGCAGTTTGAAAAGATGAAGAACAGAAGTAGCGCACATATGCAGAACCTTCATCAGCTTCAACAACTTGACGAGGAGCTGATAAGGAGAAGGAAAGAAGAATTAAGGTAAAGCATCGTTACTAGTATAACTATCTTCAGCCAAACCTTCTGTAAGTGGACACCCTCTTGGCTTGGTCTCAGCTTGTGGGAAGTTAAAAATGCATTGTTTATATTGTACTTGTATGTGGCTTCTACCATTGCTAAGTGTCTGCTTGCAGGAGATGTTCACCATTTGTGGTGTCTGTTAACAAGGGTTTGACTGAACCTTAAGCTTTGCCTGCAGTAATACTGCCTGCTGACAAAGTCTTTTGAACTGACAAGGTGCAAACATTCTTTGCCATTCCTAAAGCATTTATGTTAAGGTTGTGGTGATAAATATTAACATTACTGGTAATACTAGTCTGTCGCATTATTGTTTGCCTCACGATGTGGACACTTGTAATGTAAATTGCAACATTTTGACTGCATTCTACTAATCTTGTTCTGTGTCACAAACAAAATCTTTTGTTAAACAAAGTGCAGCAGGTACAGGTACAGGTGTACATATGAGTGGTGTGGGCAGGCTATCCTGGTCTGCAGGCTGGTTGGGACCATTTTTTTTCAGATTTTCCCTCTGCACTGATCTAATGATTAATAAGCTTCTTATTGAATAGACTAGTAATACTCTTATTTGCTTCATGCTGTGCAAACGCAAATTAAGATAAGCTCCAGATTTCTGTCTCCTACGTGACCCTTGTGTAGACTTGACTTGGCTGCCATAATATTTTTTGTATTATCTGTACAGCCTTACACATTGTTGACAACTCTCTGAGAAAATGTCATTTGACCTGTTGTTTCCAGACATGCAAGGGACATCAGAGTTCACTATGAACAAAAACTGGAGAGAGCAAACAATTTGTATCAAGAACTGAATGAATGCATGCAACATTTAGAAGCAAGAGAAAGAGAACTTCTCAGGTGAGAAATGAAAAGAAACATAACATTACAATATATAGATGTACTAACAGTGCAAGTGGTACTAGAGCCATGTACATTTTCCTTGCGTGTTAGTCTTATTAATACTATATACTAGGTACTAGATTAAGATATTAGTGTTTTCTTGGATAATACACTACTTGTAAACTTCTTTAAAATTACATCTGGGATCTGAGTTGTGTGTTTTTCATGTCCTAACTAGTGTGCATTCTGACTGGCCAGTTGTTAGTGTGAACAGTTAGAGATTGGCTGTATAATGAAAAGAAAATTACATGTTGGTTTAAAGTTATAATTTTTATTTTCTTGTGTTAAAACGAGGTTTTACTGTACTAGCTACACTACTCGCAAATAAATTTCATATCTGTGTGTGGACATGTCTGAATAAGCATTCTCTACGTTTCTGGATCATCGTCAACTGCCCTGCAAGCAGAGTCTCTTCTATCGTTCCCAACTTATCTAGGGAAGATTGAGGCAACTCTGCTCTCAGGGTAACTGCCGACCTATTTTGATGCTTCATATCTTTTGTGAATTTCTAGTGAAGTTCTGACTGCTTAATTGTGATTTATTTTCATAGGCGTGAGCGCCAACTCAAACTTGTAAACAGCAAGAAGAGGGTGATTAAGTCAGAGCTGAAGGCACGTGCAAATGCTGTGGAGAAGGTGTTATCTACTCATCCTACTGGTAAACTCCAGTCCTCAAGCTGGTGAGTAAGTGGGGGAGGGATGGGTGAGAGAGACAGAAAGGAAATAGGGAAGTAAGGAGGGAGGGGTGGGTAGTTGGAGGAACAGAGAAATCAAATTTGGTCTTTGTAAGCGGTGGGCCGCCGAGGTTGATAGGCTAAGGTTGATTGGAGTGGAACTAGGTTGCCACTGAGGCTAATCGGAAGTGTCCTTCCAATTTTTTTTTTCTTTTTTTATTAGAAAACACACAATTCCATACCTTTTTTCTTACCTATACCACAATTTTGGCTTTTTTATACTTGTGAAAGAAAGGTGTTGGACACTTACAAATTACTTACAGTTTGTGTTGCTTTCGCTTTAGTCCCAACACCTCCAGTAGTTCCAGCAGCCCAGTAGAACGGAATGTCTGGCCTCAAGAAGACGAGAGCGAAGGTGAAGAGAGACAAAGCTACGCCAGAAGGATAAAAAGAAGTCGCAGTTGTCTGGGCAAAGCTAAACGTCGTAGGTCTCCAGGGACATTGAAAGCAGGGATCCAGGATGTAGACAAATTTATATCTGTTAAGGGGTCCAGTTCAGGACACAAAAAGGGGCTATGTTATCATAGCCATTCATGGTCCGGTACTGACGAAATGACCCCTTGTAGCTTTAGTGAAAGTGACCATAATAGAACTGCTTGGAGGAACTCCAGTAATGAGTGCCCCTACACAGCAGGGTCCCCTACAATTAGTATTCCAGGAAGAAAAGCTGAAAAGAGAAAGCGATGGAGCTCACACTCGGAAAGCTCGTCCGAGAATAAAAATCCTTCGCTTCGGGAGTCGTCGTCAGATGAAATGTCCGATCTCGAACCTCAGTTTATCCCGAAACTGACGAACGATTCGATGGAATTGACGGAGGATGAGCAGTTTCGAAACGTTATCCTTCAATTTTCGGAGTCGTGTCTGGATGAAGAGGTGAGGACTGTCAATTAACCTGCAGCTAAACCTCTGAACAATTGTCGTTCTAGGGCAAAATTAACTGACCATTGTTAAGAGGTTTAGATAGGAGTCAATATGTATGAAATGCCAGCAGCGATTTGCCCAGTGGGCCGGTAAATGTCAGTTTTCACTCGCCCCCGTTTAAATATTACTTGCCGACATGGCTGCCAGTAAGACAATCAGAGTACAAACGTGAAAAAGGTATTCTTGAATTCCTAACTAATCCATGCTTTCGACTCGGTGGTTACTAACCTTGTACATATGAGCTTCTGACTGGAAATTATCATTTACCAAGCTGACATTTTTATTCAGGCTTCCAAGACTAGTGAGGCTAATTTCACTTGCCCACTGGGCCACTGAACTGCTATTTTCACTTGCCCGAGAGCAAAATTTACTGGCCCCGGGCAATCGGGCGTGGGTTTTTTTCCTGCCCTGCCTAGCCGTTGAATAGTTAGCCGTTAGCATAGGTTAGACTGTAGTGCCATGTGATCTGTGATGAAGACAAAACTACTCAACCTACCAGGGAACGGTATGCACCTCCCCGGTACCGATAGTAGAGTTCTTCGGGAAGCGGAAGAACTAGTCAGGAAAAGGTTTCATTGTTAAAATGTGAAGCTTTCTCTGAAAATTGCTATGATCAAGGCGCATAAGATAAAGTAAAGAGTAAAACGGTCGAAATCTCACAGCAGAAAGGTCTTTTATCTTCGACTTATTGTAATTCTAAAGGAGACAATTAGCTTTTTGGTCACTTAAGTGTATTCCTTAAAGAAAAAAAAAACACCTTAATTAAAGAAAAAAAGCCGCAGTGGTTATTTGTTTGACTAACTTGATTTCATGTTTGCAGTCCTGCGTCCAAGGGGAGAACAGAGGGATAATCACCTCGGAGCTCTCAGGCAAAGATCATGCAATTAAGGGATCTTCCTGACTCATCAATACATAGGAAAAAATATATAATTATTCTAATTTATCACAAATAATTGATTCGCTGCAGGGCAGCGGCTTTTGATAAAAGCTAAGCATGGCTGGTACCCAGGTCATTAGCAGGTTAGTCCGTTAGAGAAAGACGAATAGGAAGCTATTGCTTAATGTAAACTGGCGGCAATCAATCCGAGCCCACGATCATTTGATTCAGTGCTGTGGCTAAGTAACGCGAGCCATCTTCAAGGTGACTTGGGGGCGTCCTTTTTTCTAGTGCTGTTGTGTGAGTGATCATTACAAATGGAAAGATCGTCATTTTTTCAGCCAGTTTCTATCGTTCGTTGTGCAGCTTTTGAAGGCTTTCAATACAAGATCTACTGCATTCAGCTACTGTTGTTAGGTTTTGAGTACGTACGTATAAGAATTCATGTAAATCCAGTACATATGTACGCTATTGTATTGCGTTGTTTTTCTTAAACTATTCAGTGCATCTTACTGTATTTTAATTGTTGTAGAAACAGAAGTGGCTGGCTCACCGATTTTTGGTTAAACTATAAAATAATATTGTAGGCAATCAAGATATGTATTTACTTCGTGCAAATTAAAACACATTCTTTGTACAAAAGCTAAGTTTCAGAAGCGCACGTTTAAAGAGTTGCGCCAAGCATTGGACTGCCTACCGTCGTCCTACAAGCATATGCAACATTTAAGGGCACACTCATTTTGAACCATTGTAAAATGTAATGTGACATATTTGACGGTAAAGGCAACTAATTCTGTAATGCCTGTAAATGACTTTTTATGGCAAAACTAAACGACATGACAAATGATCTTTTATAATTGCACGCCCATTCTGCATAGAACTGGATTCAATCTTTCTCGTGGTTGGCAAAACTAAACGACATGACAAATGATCTTTTATAATTGTTCTCCCATTCTGCATAGAACTGGATTCAATCTTTCTCGTGGTTGGCAAAACTAAACGACATGACAAATGATCTTTTACAATTGTTCTCCCATTCTGCATGTAACTGGATTCAATCTTTCTCGTGGTTGGCAAAACTAAACGACATGACAATTGATCTTTTACAATTGTTCTCCTATTCTGCATAGAACTGGATTCAATCTTTCTCGTGGTTGCTTACAGTGTATCGTTTTCTCTTATCTTTTTCTTCTTCCCTTCTCTCCTCTTCTCCTTTGTTTTCTTCACCCATCAGTGGTCTACTCCTTCACCTCCTTGGGAAGCATCTATTTTCTTAAACTTCAGCTGTGAAACTGACACCTCATGTCCTAATACTACTGGTATCTCTGATGGACTTCTCTCTCTCCCCTCCCCCATCATCACCACTGCTCTTTGTGCCAGTAGGTGCATAAGACCAGTCTCCCCTCCCCTCCCCTCCCCGACTTGACTTCAATCAAAAATGCCTTGCTCAGAATGCGATTCTCTTTTGAAACCACACGACACTACTCTGTTGATAATCAAGTGCCTCTGATTAAATTCTCGATATATATTTTTATTACGTTTTCGTACACAATAAGTCTTTCTTAAAGATCTTGCCAAATTTCAGTCTATTACGATTATTTTGATCCCACCATTTTTGGACCCTTATTTCCGAATTTTCCTTGTTCCAAGTTTTGGTTGGGAAATGAGTAAATGACATTTTCTCAAAAATACTACACGGTTTGTGTATAATCACAAATAGTATCGAAAATTGTACGAATATAACAACTAAAGTGTTTTTATTGTTACTCGTTATAAGAATTGAAGTAGTAATCGTTATTGTAATTTCAACGTGTGTGGTATTTTTGAGAAAATGACCTCATTTACTTTCATTCTCAACCAGCGGCCGTAAATTCTCGGAAATAAATGTCCAAAAAAACGTGGGTTCACAAGATCTTTAGGGAAGATTTCTTGTGTACGAAAATGTAAAAAAAAATAAATATCAAGAATTTGATCATTGTGGCACTTTAAGGCTTACTACTAGTCCCAGACCCTCCTCAGTCGGGTAATGTTCTAAACAAAGACATCACTTTAAAGCTCGTATCATTGTCAACGACTGTTTCAATGATTCGGAACTGGATCATATGGCAACAAACATACGATGAATACACGACTTTAAAGTGGCCGTATGGGGAACGTAGACTGTTTTTCATAAAGAAATGCATTAACTAAGTTAAAAGATCTTCTACCCGTAGTGACGCGATATAAAGTGCTACCCTCCATATAGTAAGTAAAGAAATAGTATAAGTAAAAAAGGCCGGTAAACATCAAAGAAGCAAACAAACAGGTCGAGATTTATGTTGGAAGGTCCTTGATCCTGAGCATCTTTGGTTTTATGCTCATCGACTATGCATGTATTACATTATGGCAATGTTTAGTGAGAACACATTACCACCTGTTGTGTTTTGGCAGGTTTTGTGCAGGGTCAACCCTCAGAATAGCCAACAAAAACATACAACAAAGAACTTGATAAGCGAAATTAGTGCTTATCCTAGCAGTATACAGGACGCCAGTCACATATGAACTTGGTTAAATGACATTGCTGTCCATGAGTTCTCGTAACTCAGTGGATAGAGCACCCAGACGCTTGTGTCATATCGATCAATTGCGTATATAATTTATGTTTTTACCTAAAGGTATCTGCGTATAAAACTGGATTAAACAAGCTAGTTGTAATTCATCTTTTGGACTTTGTTAGATTGCTAAGTATTGGTACATGTCTACGGTGAAAAAAACGACCAAAAATTATGTCATGCTATATGACTCCGTACTAGGGGCATGATTGATTGAGTACTTTAAAAAGAAACGGCGGTTGCAATCGAATTTCTTTGCTTCATTCAAACTTAGCTCAATAATGCTAAACATAAAATGAACTTCGATAAGGGACAATAAAAGCATTTGTAAAGTGTGAGCGCATTTGCTTTTATTGTTAAAAAAAGTTACACGCAATATTATTGGCTTAACTTCTGTCGTAACCTACGTATGTACAAAATTGAACACGGATTTTCAGATGTTAATATTTGATTGTGCCTTGGACAGTAGGTCAACCATTTTTCTCCCTTTTTGAGAAAGTGGTGCTTTACTGAGGGTCAAAATGGTGCTAGACATCATCACTCTCTTGATCCATGGCCGAGCGTCTGCTCCTCCTCGGAGGACTAGTTCTACTAGATCCAGCCTGCCCTCTTCTATTTGCAGCCGCTCGAGCCTCTTCTTCTTTAGACAGGAAGTGATAAGGTTGATGATATTCAGAAAATAGCATCGCTTTCTCTTTCATGAGAAGATCATCGTCGCCGTCTTCTCCCTCTTCTTGAGCACGTCTTGCTTTCTCCTAAGGAGGGGAAAGGGTCAAAATCGATTGGGAAAAAATGACTCGATGAAGAAGAAGGTAAAGCCCGTATCAGGCCAATGGCGCATACAACTGGCCTATCCTTGTTTTTGTAATTTGTATATCTTGTCGGAGAGAGAGGCACTGTATAAGTTTAATATAGTGTTTTTACAAAGAACACAGCACCATCAAGTTTGCCTGCAACTCCAGATCGTGAGGAATTCGGACAGAGAGCAAAAGGTCCTCCAGTTTGCAAAAGCTTCACACCGTTTACTAAAGATCGAAGCAAACCTTAATTATTTGAGTAAAAACAACCAAGTGAATGCATCAGTACCTGTCTGTCCAGAGCCATTCTGCGCCTTCTTGCCGCAATCATCTCGTCAAACTGGCTTGAATGGCTTGATGCCGGGCTAACAGCTCCTTCACTCTGTGTTGATTGAATATTTCAAAAAAGAGCACGAAGAAATTATGACGACCACCACCACAACATCAACATAAAATAATGTGTTGCAAATTGATAACAGAATGTAGTTTTGTACCTTAGAGCTACTTGATCGAGATGGCCTAGCCCTAGACCGGGATAGAGATCGAGACCTTCTCAAACCTGCATGATGAGAAAATAGTAGATTTTTCTACAATAGCAATTTATAAGAAATTAAACTAAATTTGTTAATTAAATTGCCAGAAATTGATCAGAAAAAAAACATAGAACCTCTTCTCGTAGTTCAATTGAGACATGACAAAAACAATGCTTTTTAAAGCTTCATCAGATTTTTGGAGTTACCTGTGTTCCTAACACTGGCCTGATGTCCTTGTTCATACTTTGAGTCGTTACATCGGTCTTAGTTCATGGGTATCGAAGGGACACCAATTTCGAACAAAAATTAGGTTAAATAATGAAATTATAGCTGAGCCATACCTCGTGATCGTGGTCGTGAGATACCTTCTCGATCCTGACTTTTTCTTTTTTTTCTGCGGGAGAGGAAAAAAAGTGAATTTGACTTACAAGGTGAATGACACCGGGTTTACTTACATGAAATGAAATGGCGCGATATGGAGGCGCGGTGGCCTCATGGTTAGTGAGACCGACTCCAGATCAAGCGGTCCGGGCTCGAGCCCTGGCCGGGGACATTGTGTTGTGTTCTTAGGCAAGACACTTGACTCCCACAGTGCCTCTCTCCACCCAGGTGTCTAAATGAGTACCGGTAAATTTAATGCTGGGGGTAACCCTATGATGGACTAGCATCCCATCCAAGGGGGAGTAGAAATATTCCTAGTCGCTTAATGCTTCAGAAGCCGGCATAAGCTCCAGCCTGGTGAGCCACTTGGCTTGTATGCAGACTTAACCTAACTTACATGAAATGAAATGGCGTGATCTGATATAACTTGATGGCGTGACAAGAGATGATATCACTTAGCGTGACATGGCATCATCATCATCATTCATCATTATTTTATTTACCCACGCGACACCTAGGAGCGCAAGCGCTCGTTTAAACGTGTGCGTGCAACAAACAACTCAATGGATAAGGAGCAGACCACAACACCGGGAACTACGTGCCCTACTCTTTACGATGAGTGTGTGGGTTCTTTAACGTCCCCTGCTAGCCATTACAGTAAAGATGCAGGAGACGGGGCCTACGGTTTATCGTCCTTATCCGAGAAGACTAGGATATCTAACCATTTGCAGTGGTCATTGCAAAGGCAGCATATTCTCCTCAGTCATTTTAAGACCCTGAGTGTTAATCCGGTCTGGGGTTCGAACCCGAGACTTCTCGCACGGTAGTCCGACGCTCTACCAACTGAGCTAACCGGTTGGTTAAAGTTTGACTTTACAGTCATGATTGTGTGGCATGTGAGATGAAACCTTGTAGGACGTGACAGAATGGTATATGACATGGCGTGACATCACTTTCAAGTACGTTTCCATTAAAAATGGCATGACATACCTCAAGTAAAAAAGTAGCACAATCAATATAATTATCAGCACTAAAACTGCAAGAATTCCAAGCAGTATGCCTATCCAGCCACGGTCATGACTTGCCGCTGGAGGAGGGACTGCAGCTGAGGGATGTGGAGCTCCTATACCCTGCAGTGAAACAAATTTTACGACAGGCAGGAAGACAAAGTCGTGAAATTACTGTGGTACTAAGAGGCCTTTGAAACGACTGTCAATGCATCTGAACAATCAAAAACCCGAGTAATGCAATACCAGTCACGAATTGAAACAAAATGAAAGTGTTCTGTGAGCAAACCCGTGAATAGATGATCTACAACCCGTTCCTTACTTACGTAATCCACGGCTTAAAAGTGAAACGTTTTCTAATGGCGGATGGAGAACACAGATGGAAAACGCCCGTATAATTAAGTAAAACCGCGTCTAGTTTACGTTGTTCCTGTTAGGGATAATGATCACTTCTTACCTTCGCTTTGTTGGTGTTAGCCAGTACGGCAAAATCTGTCATATGATTACACTCGCACGTTGTGTGGGTAGCGTTTGAACTGGCTAGTCTGCAGCCTTTAGAGGACCACTCTCCACCTCCCTGACTAAAACCGTTTGAGATTTAAAATGAAGAGTTTAGATCCTTTTTCTGAATCAATCAGTCAATCAATCAATCAATCAATCAATCGAGCAATCAATCAAGCAGTCAATCAATCAGTCAACCAATCAAACAATCATTCAGTCAATCAATCCACCAATCACTCAGCTAGTCAGTCAGTCGGTCAGTCAGTCAATCAATCAATCAATCAATCAATCAATCAGTCAATCAATCAACCTGAACCGATCAATCAATCAAAACTTTCCTAGTAGCCTGTGTGGGAGCAAAGGGGATCAAAAAGCAAAAGGAAGTTAAAATTGATTACAAGGAACCTAGCACCCTTTTCTACTATCTAGTCCCTTTCATTTCTCTTTCCGTTTTCCTGGAGTACTTTTCGACAAACTTCGATTCTTCTCATTCCTGTGCCCATCAAACTATCGCTACATTATAATATACGAAAATACGGACGGCCAAGAAATACCCGCATTAAAAAAACCCTGTTATACAAACCCTTCTTTTGATGTCCATGCAACGCACTCTTGCTCAAACGTGATCAGAGTAGACTGAAATACAACGGAAAACTTGTTTAACAATGTTTCAAAAGCTCGTAGCGAAAGATACGAAAATCTAATCATTACTTATTCAAGCCAATGAATGAACTGTGGTAAAAAAGGCACACTCCACTTAACGGTAGCAGAAATGATTTTCTTTGTCTGAAATTGCTTAGCTGTATGCACTCACTGTGGCAACCTGCCACTAATGTTTCTTGTACGCGTTGATCACGTGTTCACTGATAAAAAAAACTTACGTTTAACACCGACAGGACAACCTTCACAGGGGGCACAAGTTCTTCCGTGACAGCTGGTCTTGCTGTGCTCGATAAAACAGCGCTGTTTAATACGAAACCACTAGGAAAGCAAAGCAAAGAAGAATATGGGAGGGAAGATATAAATGTGTCACAGGTTGCTAAACGAAACATGGTACGCCATTTGGCACGCTCGTTGCACGTGCAAGACTTCATGGCCTTTGAAAAATCGATATACATTCGTGTGTCGCCGACAATATGATTGGTAAATGGTCAAAAAAGTTCAACCTTTGGTCAACGGATTAAGCTTTTAGTTCTGCCAGGAGTCCATTAACATCACTGATATGCCACTGGATGTAGCCTGGTCAGTCTGAGATTAAGGCTACAGGACATTTCACTTATCGAAGTTCAAAATTACCTTTCGTTTGCTGTTGGAAGCAACATAGAGACAGTTTTGAAGCGGGTCGTCAAGAGATGAACCTGCACGCTCTCGCCTGCTAAGCAAAAATAAATACCTCGGGTAATTACATGTAAGTCAGAGAGGTAATTAATTGGAAAAGACTCTCTATTGAGAAGTGTGCTCTGTGAAGGCCGAGAATCCCGGGCCTGGTCCACAAGGCCGCGTTCGAGATATCAATATTCTAACACGGCCCGAGCCTCACCAAGCTCAGACATCGACATTTTCAAGCTCGCCCTGATAACGAGGTTACGCGCGAGCTGATTATTCGTATACGCACCTATTACTGCGGAATCAAAGATACTGGGCGTTAGCGTAATTGAATCCTGCCCAGTGCTCCAGTTTGCCACTAAGGGATCGGAGTAGTTTGGGAAGGACATGGGTTGAGTTGGATCTGAACTGTCAGAGCCAAATGTTTGAATGCCAACGACTGAAAAAGAAATTACCAGAAAAAAACTAGAGCAATTGATAGAACTCTACCTGTACACAAATGCAAATCAGTGCTGCAATCTGTTTAGCTTAACTACGCTTTCATATCAGCCACTAGACTGTACTAGCTTGTGGTCTTCTGCAAATGAAATGGCTACAAGTTTGCTGGTTTTCCGAGACGAGCGCCAGTACGCTATCGCAAAATGCCAAATTACAATTCAGTCCGCGGGATTTTGCTAAAACAACGAAGTTTAATACTACCTAAATAAATAAATCGTTAATTTGAAGGACGCTTAGGCCTTCGTTCTCATCAACGGACATCTCATGGAAATCTCTAGTTCATAATCTAATTGTCAAATAGAACTTTCACCCTATTTACAGTTTCTGTTTGTGTGGTTGACAACCTCAAGAGGACGTTTTCGTTAAGAGAAACTGGGTGGCCTAATGATGGCCTCCACTCCTGATCGGGTGGTCTGGGCTCGAGCCCTGTCCGGGGACATTGTGTTGTGTTCTTGGGCAAGACAATTTACTCTCGCATTTCTTCTTTTCACCTGAGAGCTGACCTGGTATTGGACTAGGTTACCATAAAGAGGAAGTTGTTGTTGCTACGTGCTACGGGAAATGGCACAGGCTCCAGCTAGTTGAGAGGGTTTGGACAGGGAACAACTTCACAAAACTTTAATAATAACGATCTGTGTGACGCGGGGAGGGTGAAAATTTTACCAAAACGTACTTAGGGATAGTTTAACCTAAAATATCTTTTAATTTGTCGTTTAAAATTTCCGGAGCTAATCATTTTGCGTTATAAAACTTACGAATGTTTTTGGTTAAGACCGGCTTGGTAAGGGAGACACTATATGACGCATTCATGACGTGCTCTTGAATTGCGCTCACGACGTCCAACACAACGGGTCCAACGGTTGAGTCCTGGCCCTGAGTATGAAATAAAAGCAAACGATAGTAAAAGTCGCGTATAGCTTGTTTCCATGGAGTAATATGAAACCTTTGTTTTTCAACTGTTTTATTTAATTGTATTCGATGTGGGTACGTCAACACCGAGAGAACCGTATCAAAATTAGAAAGCGCGTAGGACTGGTACTAACCATCATCTGTTGAGACTCGTCCCAGTCCCAATTACTGCTGTCTTCCAGGACGTTGATACCTCTCTTAAAAAGATCTTCAGCATGCTGCACAAAGGCAAGAAATGCTCGTTATTTAAATATTGTACGGTAGAAACGTGAATGAGATGGATGTAATTGGTACCTTTTGCGCATTAAGCCACTCTTGCTTGTTTTTTAGGTCCAGTAGGTGACTACTGGCATTCAAGAACAACTGTTTAACATACAAAAGAAAGAAATGAAGAACATTAGAATTCCGCGATTCACACACTAGGGTCTCACCCACATATTTTCAAGCTAGAACCATCTTGTACAGCCTAGTAAACAGTACCACATAAAATTACTGCTCAATAGATTTCATTTGAATGGTCACACACTAGGATTGCATCCAGAGACTAGGGTTTAAACAACAGACGTTAAAGTTAGTTTTACCTTGCACAGCATAATCACATCTGTTAATACTGGTAAAAAAAATGAAAGTCGTAATGCATCAGGATGGTATTGTATTTTAACAAAAAAAGACTTCATGTTCCTACCTTAAGATCTTTTTCGGTGAGCTTGGACTCACTAAGACGCGCAATTTTCTGTAGCAGTTCAAGCACACCTACAGACAACAAAATGTCTCCACCGAACATAGGGACGATGTGCTTTTCGTTCCTTTCGATTTGAGGGACTGTTGTATTTTGACGCTTGTGAGCTTTAACTTGGACTTTTACATGTGGTGCGGGGGCTGACAAATCGTGCAGCTTTTTCGAGAGATCGTTTTGAGACGCAACTTTCTTGAGCGCACTACTTTGGTGCATGGTAGTATCCTTTGGTTTGTGTGACTCGTGAACGGGAGGCAGTCTAGTGACACTCTTCTCAGTAGGCTGCGCAATCTCAGCAGGTTTATTTCTTTGACTATTCTGTGCATTTTGATTGACGTTTTGGTTTTTGTTAAGCTCAATTCCCGATCTCGAAGAAGGAGAAGCGGACATAACTGAGTACTTCGAAGGAAAGCCTACCGTTGGTTTTTGGATTCGATTTCCCAGTGTTGGCCAACGTTCAACGGGTAAGGGATGTCCACCTGAAACTATTCCCGGTTGAGTCCCGTATCTTGCTGCAGTCTTAATTTGACCTCTTAAGCCTGGCGCTGCGAAGTTTTGCGACTGTTGCCTTGCGGGCGAAAGTCCCGTCCCGAGCGACTGCCCGTAAGATGCCCGCTGTGGATAACCTCTCTGGTATGCATTGGCAGCGGCAAGGTTTGGTGAAGTTTGGTAAGCATTTTGCCGCTGCTGAAAATAGTTCATTCTTGCTTGCTGATAACTTGCACTGGGTATCCTTCCTGGATTTGTACCGAAATTCAGTCGTGAAGGGTATTGATGTGCAGTGTACCAAAGACTATTTTGCCGTTTTCCTTTTCTGTTGCTCTCGCGGACTTCTCGTTTTCTTCTCCCGATATCGAGTTGATCGCTGGAATAACTTGGAGGAGAATAGCTTCGTCCCCAGCTGCTCTGAAATCCCGCTCGGTTACCTTGTAAGGCTTGGTTACCTGGCCAGTGGTAAACATTAGGTGCACGAGCGTAACCTGGGGCGACTTGTGGATTAGTGGCTTGATGCGCTTGAGTCCTTTGTAAAACATTACGCGAAGGAAATGGATGCCTATAATGTGCTTGATTGTAGGCAAGTACATTTTGTCTTTGATTTGCCATATTTGATTGGACAGAATTCTGAACTCTTGATCTCGCAACAGGATTTTGATCTCCCGGCAAGCTCCACTGCCTTTGTCGCTGGAAAGCTGAGAGTTGAGTTGGTATCCTGTCTCGATTTACGTTACCGTTTGCTAGCAAAGGCACACCATTTTCGCTCACAACTTGTTGTACTCTGGTTGTTGAAGGCGGTGAAAGGTGAACAGCGGTTGTGGGATGAATTAAACTCTTCCCGTTTAAATTGTCCCTGGGATTTGAAACAGTCAGCTTTGTCTTTGATTTGGAAAACCAAACAGGATTTTGAGCTTCGTTCTTTACCGTACCACTTGTTGTTGATAAAATTTCAGGCTTAAGTCTTGGAATCTCCGTGACTGGAACAGAATTCGCATCTTCCTCTTTGGCATTCTTTACGGGATTTTTGACAAACGTAGCTTTGTCGTGAAGTTTGGAGGAAGCTTTCCCTTTTCGCTTCTTAGCTGCCTGGGTGTTTTTACGTCGATCGGAAAGGGCGCGATTATTTAAGTCTTCCCTGTAGGTATCTGCGAAAACGAGTTTCTCCAGACGAGCGATAATGTCGCTTGATGACACTGCAGGAAACGGTATTTTACTTTCCGCTTTGTTAGCGAGATCTTTGCTCTGAAAGAAAAAGAAACGTATTAATAAAAATAGTCATGGTGGTTTTGTATATCAAGTGACGATCAAATCGAGTGAAATAAACCGAAGTATAACTGCGATATTAAAGTTGTCAGTCGCAGGGATACTAAACGGTTTCTGCTTGATGACATATTGAACGGTGCATTGCTAAGCACCACGACGCATTGCTATGTTAACGAGCAGATGTGACGTTCTCGAAGTATCCGAACTAGCTTTGAAAGAAAAATGAGATCAGAGATCTCGTTAACTTCTTGTACGTGAATCATCTTTATCTATTTCTCCTAACTATTTCTTACCAACCTCTTGATGAAGTGTTTTATATGCAGACGAGACGCATTCACTAAAATTTGGAACAAGCCAAGTAGCGTTTGTGGTTTCGCTTCCAGCGCAAAACCTGCTTGTTTGACCTGACAAGAATAAAAATCAAACGAAACAGAGATGAACAGGAGATCCGTTTCTGCATCTTTTACGATACTGCAGAATGCTATGGTGCGTTTTCACCCGCGTGGCTAGCATCCATTTAAATTTATTGCGACAAAGAAAGTCCTTACAAGAGAAGACAGGAATGATGTGGAAACACTATTTGTAAACATCATTAATATAAGCGTCATTACCCTGTGCTTTCCTTGGGCATATCTGATTGTCAGTGGAATTATACATCATCAGCTTCCAGTCGACATCGTAATCATGTTCTACACCGCACACCAAGTTAAGTCCTCAGAATGACAATAAAAATATAAGGAATAAGACATGGCTCCAAATGCAACCCTCCATAGGAAAACAAATGGCGACTGGTTCACCACCCAGAATTCTTAGCGCACGATGACTTTCACAACGCTAATAAAAAGTTCATAACCCTTCAAATCTTGCATAGAAAATAACGTTAGCGCAGGGACAAATATTGTAACAATATGGCTTTCCTTGTACTTTATGAGTTGTGCAAGGCTCGCATGGTTTCTAAAGACCAGGCAACGTGGTTTCAAATGCTACTTAGAAATTTCTATGCAAATGCCCGAACGATATTTGAGTGAAAATTAACCAACTGGAGTATTGAACGATCACTTCGGAGATTTCCAAGCACTCCCAAACGTCTACTTCATGTATTGTAGCAGGGCTACAATGACACCGAGAGATCCTCGGGCTCAATCAATTCTTGGAAATGAGTTATCGCCTAGAAAAGCTACTTTTCTCGACTGTATAATTAGCCTTCAACTTCTGAACAGGAAGAAGAAATAACGTGAATAAATCACCTACCATTCGAAGTAAGAAAGCGAAAACCATCATCGCTCACTTTAAAGCTGATGGGAATACCATCAATGGAGGATTTTAACTGACCAGATTTGACAGCTTCTACCAGAAGAGTAAGAAGTTGTGAAGCTGTTGTTTTGGATGCTGCTATTAATTTGAGATTGGCGACCACTGGACCAGATCTGACAAAAAGAAATACGCCTCGTTACAGGAAAATGAAAAATAGAATTTTTCTACTTGATGTTCCATGTTTGTGTTTAATTACTCACTCATGTTTTATATTAGTCTATTTGAAGTCTTGTGTAGGACTCAACGAATTTAATGAGATCTTTGTTTTTGTTTGTTAACAAAGTGATAGAAGAAACAAACGATACGCAATACTTACTGGAAAGAAACAACTTCTGCTGTTTTAAATAACGGTTCATTTACAAAAACTGCGGAAATCTGTTTGAAAACAAAATAGAATACGACAATCCTTTACTTATGATACAGTATATCAGTGACTCTTCATTAAAGGTGGAAATGGTGTTTGTGTTGCATGATTTAATTCTGACCCTCCGTTTGATCTAAATATTGAAAAAAAATTATGTTTACAAATGAGACATTGCGACCTTTTTGCAACAAATTGCTATGAATTCCTAGAATGCCACGTGTTAAACCCATCATACATAAAAATAGACGAATTCGGTTAATGTCTTTATGTCCCTGCTGCCACCTAATTCAGAACATGTTAAGATTTATTTGGAGATTACAATTGTGCAATTTTTACACCGAACTGATTGTATGGGCGCGAATGTACAAACAGAACAGCAACTTTCCAAATGAATCATCACGTGATCTAAACTGGGTGGCAAAAGGGTGGAAACATGTTAGGTGAATCCATCTGTTAAAGATTATTTTCTCTTTAGAAAAGACGTTTTGTGAGAACGAACCGGAATTACTCCCACCTGAAGTTATAAGTTATGCGCGCGGATTCATTGACATATTGACATTTAGAGTTGCAAATAAAGATTCCCGGACTTTGGGAAAGAGTGCTTACGTCATAGAAAATGTTTTGTGTGGTTGTTTTGTTGCAGTTTCTCGGGTAAAATTATTTTTCAATTAGAACTCGAGAAGTTTTGGATTGTTAACCAGAAAAATATAGGAATCTAAGGAGAAACACCGTCTATTACATGCTAAACTGCCAGAAAAATAAACTTTTAAAATGATTTCAAAATCACTTGTCATTATTTTAGAGAGAAAACCTCTATTAAAAAGAGTGAACATTTCTTACCGCCACTTGAAGTTTCTCAGCAAGGTTAAGAAATTCAAGAGACTCAATGTCTTTGAGTCGATCCGTGAAGATTTGATTAATAACCGTTAAAGACACGGTGTAGACTTTGTCTGTAAAAAAACAAGATGGCAAAATTCTTAACGTTTCTTGACAAAATTTAAATAACTCAGCAGTGATATAGCAGGCGAAACGAAACTGGAAGAAGTATTAAATTGAGGATTGACTGAATGAGGTGCCTGTTGCCTCTGCGTCAAAATGGCCTATTAACTGTTTGTAGTTCTTTTGCAATCAAACTCAGTTTCTTTTTTAAGTTTGGTGCGCCCTTGATGTTTTCCGACTTGAAACTAAAAGTAAGATGTGTGGAATTAGATTTCTTTTCGTTTGCTCTAGTTTGACTGGTTTGGGCAATCGTTGCTGCGCACGTTGATGATTCTAAGACTGCGTTAATTGATTAACAGTGCTATGAAGCTATTAATATTGAACCTACCAGGGTCCTCTCTGCTTCCGGGAATCCCTTGTCTTTCTATGAAAATAAAAAGAAAACATGAAAAAGAAGAACGAAAAGAGAAACCGCGTCCATCAAAGCGAACGGTGCTGTTTAACTTTCCTTAGTACAAAAAAAAAAAACAATGGGCGAGAAAGAAGAATGGTCTCACCAACAGTTCATTGTCAACGACAATGGAACAAAACCGACAAGAACAAAGGAAAACAACAACTTACTGTCGTTCCCAGGCTGTTGAGACTTTCTTGTGAGGAGCGTAAGCTGAGACCGAATGCTACTCGAGTGCTTTTTAACAGTGATGCACTTGTCATAACAAGCCACCGAGAAGCAATGATCTCCCAGGAACCAGGCAACCTGACAGCTCGGACTTGCGCAGCACTTCTGAATACAAGAGCGCATGTCTTTCGCGCCTGCCAAGAGTTCAAATTTTCCAGCCTTGTGACCTCCTTTCAAGCTGACGTCACTAAAAATGGCGCCATGAGGACAGGTACCTCCGTTTGAAGACGAGGCTTTCTTTTTAACTCTAGTATTTGATTCATCATCATTCGCAGAACGCGTTACAAACGCTAATTGCGGATTCAGTTTTGAGTCGTGCGATGGAATGATCTTGCACAGCTCGGGTTTATAACAATGGAGTGTGTAGCAGTGCTTGTTTAACAGCAGGGAAACATCACACGTTTGTTGTTCGCAGCAATGCTTGACACAAGTGTTAATATCAGGAACTTGACCGTAGTCGGAAAAATCTCCGGACTTGAGACCTGAACGTAGAGTCACCTTACGAAGTACTCTTCTCGCTCGACATCTACCGGATTTAGTTACTCCTGAGTTTCCATCATAGGATAGTTTTGACTCTAAGCGAACGACCGCTTTTGTCGGAAATGAGTCGTGTAACTCAAATCCTGTTCCTCTGTCTCTACTCTCGTAAGAACTCAATGATACACTTTGGTAGTTATTCTTATGATATTTTCGACCTTTCTCTGCATCACTGATGTTTTTTAGGCTACTATGCCCCGCCTTCTTTGTTGCTAATGTTTCAGCTGCTTCGGGCAAAGTTCTGTGACCTGTGTTTGTCTTTGTACGTAACGAGTAATCTTTGATCTTCATTTTATCAGAATTGCTTTTTAATCCATTTTTGCTTTGATACTTTCTTCTCATAACCGTCCCCTCGTCAAAAGTGCTACTCGCAGACCTTGTAACCAAGGTTACTGCAATGTTATGGTGGGAAAAGTTTTCCCTTTTCAATCTGCACATGTCCTCACTGTGACACTCAACGTTGTAACAAAACTCGTCTACTGATAAGGCGAGGTTGCACTTCTGTTGTCGACAACACAGCTCACCGCAGTGATCGACGTCCTCGACTCGACCCAGTTTCCAAAAGATCCCTGCAGCGCTGCCAGCTTGCAGTGTTACATTGAATTGAGGGGGACTCGGCCTGCAGGTGTGCGCCTGTAATGAGGCACTCCCTGTGAAATTAAAATATAAATATTACTTCTGTTTTGTGCTTGTGGCTTGGGAGTTTGTGCTCCTCGGCGATATAGCTAGAAGTGCTGTAATCCTATAGTTATTAGGTAAGCCATTTATTAGCTGTGCGAGTTTTTTGACTTCTAAAATACCTCTCTCCACCCAGGGGTAAAAATGGATATCGACGAGTTCAACGCTGGAAGTCGATCGAGAATAACCCTGTGATAGACTAGTATACTATCCAGGGGGAATAAAATACTTGTTAATCAGTTAAAATGTCACAGAAATTATCGGATAAGCTCTGGTTGTGTGGGCCACTAGACCTGATGCAGAATTTTGGACCTTTGAAGCTCGAGTTTCTTCAAACAGAAGCAACTATTCATTACATGGTTAATTCTGATCAAATGGTCAAAAAGTGACTAAATAAAACTTCTGCAAAGCGCCCCAAACTAACATTTATTCCCTATAAGAGCGCGTGAATAGGCGAAGGCATACATTGGTTCGGATGGTCAGTGGTTCGTACATGACAGACATGCGCAAGTGACGCTTTTTTTTTCTTTTTCACTAAGTCACACCATGGAGAAAATAAAATCTTGTTTTCATCATTATGTCATATTGCGATTTTAACATTTCGCGATAACATCTACTTGAAAATGTTTTGAATCCTTTTTCAGTCATTTATGCTGCGCATAAGCTTATTTTGGTAGGTCAGTTTCAGCTCGCATTATATTGATCCAAATCTGCTCACAAAAGCCACTGTGTTCTCAGGAAGAATTGGACTTGAAAATGACAGGTAGTTGTTCAGGGTTAAGTGACCCGATTAAGGATGTTGTCAAAACTGACAGTTAGATCATAAATCATTTTGAAACAGATAGAAACAGAGCCAAACAACTTGGCCGCGTAAATTACTAAGATTTGTTCCAAAACATTCATTGAAATTATCGAAATGCGAGAATTTAAGGCAACCTGCTATTTGAACGATCGAATTAAGCAAGTCTATCAAATAATTTTCCAAAACAACAAAGTTTTAGTACAGTTTTTGACTTTTCTTTCATTCTTGGTTTAAAGGTTTCTTACACAATTTATGGACGGATGTTGCACGCAAATAATTTACTCCGATGTAGAAATCAAAATATATTGCTTCCTCGCAGTTTAGTTTGCCAGATCTTGAAGCGACCTTTCCGCCACAATAGTTTCGGAGGTAAAAATAGTAAACTAAATTTTAAGACTGTCGTCGCATTGCACAATTCTTTTTTTTAATTTTTAAGTTAACTCTTTAATCTTGTTTTAATTCTATCTACACAATGCACGTTTTTGGTTTTTTTTTTTCAAGAAATATCACTTCTTCGTCAAATTTCCAACAGAACTAATTTTACAAATATAGTAAACTGGTATTCGTATTCAACGGAACTTAATTAACGCTGTTTATGCTTCACTTAAACAGAACCTGGTACCTGTTCATAGATGCCAGACTCGATATGCGACAGCTATTTTATGGCAGTCTTCAGAACCAAAAATGGTCAGAGTAAAACTTGTAAATCCACTTAACATTTTAAACGAAATTTGGATCAAGGTCGGTATGCTAAAAGAGATTTTATAACTATGCCATCACGTTTCAAACTTCGATTCAACCACAGGTAAATAACTATGGTATATACCCGTGCATGGGTTAATATCAACCCTTGGCAACTGACAACGCTACCTTCAAACTTGCAACTACTACACTTCAAGACGTATTTGCTGAAAGCTTTTTCTAACAAAGCAAAGACATTTTCAAGGTCATAGATTAACTAAAAAGTTGCACCATACTTATTTAAAATCATCTAAGGTAATCTTTGTGGATTTTCTGCTGTAAAACTAAATACGCTCGTTATTACACGTGCGCAAAGTGCTGCAGGTTAAATAACCATGACAAGCAAACTGTTTTATGACTTTATTTTCTGGTATATGGATTTCTTGAAAGACTAAAACGCCGAACGCGGTTTGATCACTGAAGAAAAATTATTTTGAAACATCTGATCACGAAACCAAAACACGCCCATCGCCCGTAGCCCAACACCGACAGCGCGGAGCGGAGGAACGCATCACAAAATATAAAAAAGTCATTACGGCGAAAGACAGGATAATTAATATTTACCTGATAAAAAGCCGAGAAAACTGAGAAGGAAAAACCAATAGCTCGCACGATGCAGGTCACTGCGAACAACAAGGGTCGAAAATGCTTCGCTCCTTACAGGCATAGAGCAGGGAAACCGAGTTGTCACCGCTGCGACACATTAAACCTCTCCGGGACCGGCCTTTTTATGTCCTGCGGTGGGCCATCTTTAACCAACATCAGCTTCTCTATCAAACGATTCCACCTTGATGTAAAACAAAGTCCTTGCACTTTACTTTTAGTTTTTCGCATTAATTTACAGCACTCATCGTAACATCCACCACTGTTACGTGAAGGATCGACCGCCGTAAAGCTCCATTGAGTTACATTAAAAATTCATAGTGTTCGTTGAAGGAAAGCACTTATGATGTCATTCGCTAAACACGGCTATGAGCACGCGGGAAAATAACTCCTATTATTGTTTATGGTAGAACATTGAGAAAGTACTTTCTCTGGGGCTGTCACGCTCTCACATTTTACCAGAACTGAGGCGTGAATTGAGGTATAAATATATTTCAAACCACCTGTATTTTCATGTCACATCTGTCACGTTGAATTTGTCACGCAACTGCAAGTAGTTACAACGCTTCTTGTTACACCTCTTTTCTTTCAAGGAAAAGAATATTTCAAATATTCCATTTGCTTGTAGTTAACAAATTAAGAAATGTTTACGGAAAAGTTTCGTTGATCACTCGAGCAGTTTCCGATCATTATAAGCAATGAAAAGCAAGCACGAGAATTTAACTTTTGAGTGTCGTAAAAAGGCAGCCTTTTACGCCCAAAATATAACACAATTGGTTTTCTCTTTATGGAGTTATTAACCATTATAGATCGAGTCATGTCATATTTTTCATTCTTCATTAAATGAAAACGGATAAAACGTTGAACTCTTGATTCAACTTAAATCAAAACTTCAGGCGGGGATACACCTGAAGGTCGTCTTTCGTTCACGTTTTATCTCTCTGCTCATGCCACATATTTACGTTTCGGGCTCAGTTTGGTAATTTATTTGTAGGATTTTTGGGTATATCTGGGGATAAATGGTTTTCTTTAATGACCGGCCGGGTTAGTGAAATGAATGGAAATAGAAAATATTGGAAACAAACAGTTCCCCAACAACCTGAGGTGCCATTTCCGGGCCGTTCAACTGTTTGGTGCTGTTTCCATTTCAAGTGTTTGGTGCTGTAAACATTTCTTACCCCTTAAATTTCCTAAAATCTCATTTAGTTCATGTTCACCCCTGCCTTAAAATTTCATCTATTTCTATTAGATATATTGTCTTCACAAACACGAGACAACAATGTTACATGTAAATGTGTTGTAGTAAAGCACAGACATGGCTTGCAAGAGATTGTGATCATGATGATTGCAAAAATCTCCAAAAGATTTGATTGCAAAAATAGTCATTGCCTCCAACGATAATTATAAAAGAATATTATACTAATGGCACTTGACGGACTTCATGGAATTAAGTGTCCAATCAGGCTTTCAGCCTTTAAATTTGTCTTCATTTATTTTTCTTCGGCAAATGTGTTGGTTCCTGTCAAAATTATGCAAAGAATTAGTTACGAAGCTGGTGGAAAGCTCTCAGATAACTAAATTCTAAATACGTTTTTGAGCTGGTGATATGCACGCCTTGCGTATCTATCTTTACAATGTCGCTTGAGTCATCAATAAGTTTAAAAATTGAAATAAACCAGTCGCCTCAAAACAAACTCCCAGCAGAAAACAATTTATTACACGTTTGTTACAGGCAACAGGGATCAGCTAAGCATTTGTAATTTGATTGACCATGCAGATGAAATCCCAGTTGAGACGCCGAACTTTTCACGAGCCGAACCTAATATGCTGAAGTGAAACTTTCGGCGTCTGAATCAGCTAAGAATAGAGAGGTTAAGCATGACGTTTACGGCAAACGGCAAACGGCCGTCGTCTCTCTTCTGCTGTGTGTGCAGTAGAGTGAAATTATTTGTATTTGCAATGAGTAGTAGGAGACGTTATTACATTTTTGTGAGCTTTATTTACGGATTAGAAGAAAAGAACTGAACGTTTCCCGTCTGTCGTTAACGTCATGCTTAACCTCTCTAATGGCTATTCGAATTTCGAACGGCCGTTCCTCCCGCTAGCTCAGCCGGGAATTTCAACTTTACAACAGGCGCTGATTCAGATTTCGAACTTTTTCGTAAGCCGTACCTTTTGCAAAAATCATTAAGGCGTGTCTTAGAAGTAATTTACACTTTCGCTGAAAATCGTTGAGCTTTTATTGTGTTTTGGTTCAAACAAAAGCAGAGTTCGGCGAATTTCAGGTCGGTAAAAATTAGAACTCAGCTCGGCCTCTATAGCAATTCTCAATTCAGTCCTCTCGGAATAAAAGACCATAGTTAAGAATTCTCGAAATGATTGCATTTGACTACTTTGTAAGTCGCAATTCTAAAGGGACGAAATAATTTCCAAGAAAGTCGCAATCAAAACAGAATTTGCATTTGTATTGTTCACTGGATGATAAACTCAAGGTAACATTCCTGACCTAAGAAATTTTGTGTCATTTGATTGGCTCTAACCCAGAATGTTATGATGGATCGGAGGAGGAGAATTCGACTTTTTTGTAAGTCACAAATCTCAAACAGCGAAATAGATTCTTTAAATGGAAGTCGCGATCAGGTAATTATTTTGCGTTTATTATATGTATAACGCCGGGATGAGAAACTACATTTCTGACGTAAGTACTTTTTGACATTTGATTGGTTCTAAGCAGACGGTTATGACGTTAATTATAATTCATTCTGTTTTCTAGGAATCTGAAATAATATCTTTGACGCAGTTGTGTTTCGCAAGCCTCACCAAACAAGCGACGCTTAGCGATGGAGTCCCTTTTGAAAGACCTCAAGAAACATCTTCAATGCTCGATTTGTCTCGACACCTACACCCAACCCAAAACTATATCATGTCTACACACATTTTGCTGTCAGTGTTTGGAGAAACATGCAAGAGCCAGCCACAGACAAGGAAAGTTCCGCTGTCCAGAGTGCCAAGCGCAAATCGATCTGCCCGAAAACAACTGCTTCGACAGTTTGCCGAGCAGTTTTTTCCACAACAGTTTGTTGAGTCTCCTTGCCGTTCGACGGACTGGTGATGGAGGTAACATGACTTGTTCTCAGTGTAGGAACAGCAACTCTCAGATGTACTATTGCTTTGACTGTGGACACTTTATATGCCCGGACTGTAACAACAAACATGAAATGTTACGTGCATCGTTTAAAGGGCACAATGTCAGGCCAGTCAAGGAGTTTAAAGAAGAAGATTACGAAGCCTTGCTGAAGCGACAGCCATTTTGCTCGCAGCCGTACCACGAGAAGCATATCACGAAATTCTTCTGCTTTTCGTGTGACGTCTGTGTTTGTGACATTTGTATAGCTACAGAGCACCAATCCCATAAGGTCGGTCTTCTCGACCAAGCAGCTCATGACGAGAAACCCAAAATCATGGCGGGCACTGAAAGGATCAAGGAAAAGAAAAACGAGCTTCGTGAAGTGATTCGACAATTTAAAAGAACTTCTTCCGAGCTGGAAAAAAATTTCGCAGACGCTGAGCGAGAGGTATCCGAAGCTGCTAAACGAATGATTGAAAAGATACAAGAGAGCGAGCGAGATGCCCTCGCATCTCTTAGGGCAGAGCGCAAGACCAGACAAGAAAACATTACCTTGGCTGAGAAGGAAGCGCGTTCTCTCATCAAACAAATAGACCAAGCAGTTGAGTTTGCTGATAATTTAACAGAAAAATGTTCAAGCTCGGATATCATGAGCAACAAGGATACCTTGAAGAAGCGAAATGAAGAGCTAAGCGGAGTGAAAGTTCCTAAACATCACCAGACTACTTTCATCACATTTTTCGCAGCTTCCGTCGAGGACTTAAAATTAGGCGATATTCAGACCACCGAACCGAGAGCAGACGAAAATCAGTTCGTTCAAGCAGCCGCCCAGGCAGAGGGTCAATGGCCTTGCAGACTGATGTAAAAGCGCGCTCTGATTGGTTGTGCGAGTGACGTTTCGTAGCATTTTGTTGGCTTTTTTAGAAGCCACTGCTCGAAATTCACTAATATAATGCACTTGGTTTTCCTTTTTTGATTATTCACTGATAGATTTGTAGGCATGCACTCAGTTTTGTTACCCTCCAGAGTTATTACTTAGTGTATTAGACCTCTACTCTCTTATTGAAAACTCTGGCTCGCAGTCAACTTAAACGACCACTTTTTGTTTAAATAAGCTTATAGAAATAAATAAATAACTGGTCATAAATTATGTAGCATATCACAATTATATACTAGTAACGTACAAACATAGTAGCCTGGTGGACCTCGATATAAGGACTTTAGTTGCAAAACTTAAATCTTTAGACATTTTAAATGACTTTAATTTCAAATTGATATCTCCGTCATTTTGTAGTTTAGATTGGAAGAGTTTGTATATGCTTGATTTCAGATTTTTAGATTTTGATTGTAGTTTTTCTGGTAAAAGTTTATAGATATTTAAATTTTTAGTACAGTACGATTCCCCAAGCTTCTTAACTTTAATTCTCATTGTTTTCAAATTAAGGCTATCCCGGCATCTGTCTGTCGATCTCTTTATTTGTCTATCTGTCTATATCAATCATATTTTTGTATCTTGTTCCCCACAATTAAATACAACATAAACATAATTCATATATTTCTGCGGCTTTGGCTGAGCTCTGTTTGCTGGGCAATTAAGCTCGAAACTCCCATGTGGGATGGCCATAGCTTTGGCTGTTAATTGTGATAGCAAGATTAGAAACCTTAAATTACAAACATATCAAAGATTTAGCCCAGCAAAGGCAGAAGAACTGCTGGTCGAAGTAGAAGCTAGCTCGGCGTAATTTAAGTTAAGCGAATGCTTGATTCACGTTTTGGCTAAATAAACAGTTCTTGCTCTAAAAGAAGTATCAATTTCGGAGCTCTAGAGTAATAACATTTCGTTTCCATGGCAGAACTCAGTGACAGATGTTTCTGCTATTTTATCCCCGCCATGTTGGTGCCCATCTGCATGGACACAATCATGGCGTTTCCATACATCTTTCATATCCCAGTTTCTTGACACAATGACACATGTTTCTGCTACGTTCCCCGCCATGTTGGTGCCCATTTGGATGGACACAAGCATGGCGTTTCCATACATCTTCCATGTCCCAGTTTCTTGACTCAATTTATTTAATGGCTATTTTTATTTTTGATAGCTTGACACTGCAAACCAGCATTTCTGTTTTCTCGGAGTAAAGATGGAGCTCTCTTAAGAATTATCGAAATGATTATATTTGACTACTTTGTAAGTCACAAATCTCAAAAAGCGAAATGAATTCCAAGAAAGTCGCACGCAGGTCAACATTTGTAATCGTATAGTGCACTGGATGACGTAAGTAACTTAGTGCCATTTAATTGGCTCTAAGCAGACAGTTTTGACGTTAATTAATTCGTTTTTTCTCAGAAACTAAAAGTATAACTTTGATGTAGCTGTGCTCTGCAAACTTCACAGAACGAGTGACGCCAAACGATGGAGTCCCTTTTAAAAGATCTTAAGAAACATCTTGAATGCTCGATTTGTCTGGAAAACTACAAGCAACCCAAAACTATATCATGTCTTCACACATTTTGCTGTCAGTGTTTAGAGAAACATGCAAGAGCCAACCCCAAACAGGGAAAGTTCCATTGTCCAGAGTGCCAAGCGCAAATCGATATGCCCGAAGACGACCGCTTCGACAGTTTGCCGAACAGTTTTTTCCACAACAGTTTGTTGAGTCTCCTTGCCGTTCGACGCGCTGGTGATGGAAATGACATGACTTGCTCCCAATGTGGGGAAGACAACTCTCAGATGTACTATTGCTTTGACTGTGGACGGTTTATGTGCCCTGACTGTAACAACGCCCACGAAAGGTTACGCGCATCGTTCGAAGGACACAAAGTCAAGTCAGTAAAGATGTTTGAAGAAGAGGATTACGAGGCCTTACTGAAGCGACAGCCATTTTGCTCGAAGCCGTTCCACGAAAAGGATATCACAAGATTCTTCTGTTCGTCCTGTAACGACTGCGTTTGCCAGAATTGTATAGCCACAGAGCACCAATCCCATAAGATCGATTTACTCGACAAAGCAGCTCATGACGAGAGACCCAAAATCATGGCGGGCGCTGAAATGATCAAGGAAAAGGTAGAGGAGCTTAGTGGAGTGATTCAGCAATTTGAAGAAACTACTACCGAGCTGAAAGACAACTTCGAAATCGCTAAGGGAGAGGTTTCCAAAGCTGCTAAACGAATGATTGAAAAGATACAAGTTTTGGAACGCGTGGCTATCTCATCCCTCGATAAAACGCTCGAGACGAGACAAGAAGAAATTACTTCGGCTGAGAAGGATGCGAAATCTCTTATCAAACAAATGAAGCAAGCGGTCGAGTTTGCTAATAATTTAGTAGAAAGAAGTTCAAGCTCGGATATCATGAGCAACAAGGACACCTTGAAGAAGCGAAATGAAGAGCTCCGCGGAGTGGAAATTCCAAAACATCACAAGATTGCTACGTTTATCAAATTTTCCGCAGCTTCCGTCGAAGACTTAAAATTAGGCGATATTCAGACAGACGATTATCAGGGTGGAATGACCTGCAGACTTATGTAGAAGCTAAGCTTACGTTATGAATCGTGGAAAACAATTATAAAATTTTTATCGTATCTAAACGCGCGCTTGATTGGTTGTGCGGCGACGTTTCGTTCCTTGGCTTTATCTCACTCCTGACATAACTAATTTTGTGCCATTTGATTGGCTGTAAGCAGACAATTATGACGTTAAGTAATTCGGTTTTTCTCGGAAACTAAAAATATAATCTTGATGCAGTTGTGCTCCGTAAACTTCACTGAACGAGCGACGCAAAGCAATGGAGTCCCTTTTAAAAGACCTCACGAAACATTTGTCTCGATACCTACAACCAACCCAAAACTATATCATATCAGTGTTTGGAGAATCGTGAAAGAGCAAGCCATAGACCAGGAAATTTCCGTTAGGTAGATGTTCAAGCGCAAGTCGATCTGCCCAAAGAGAACCGCCTCGATAAACAACCATAAAATTTTGATCATACATAAACGCGCGCTCTGATTGGTTGTGCGGGTTACGTTTTGTATCATTTTGTCGGCTTTTTTAGAAGCCACTGCTCGAAATTCAGTAATATAATGCACTTGGTTTTCCTTTTTTGATTATTCGCTGATAGAACATTGAGGGGCGAGTAGCTCAGGAAAAATTCCTCTTAATTTTAGGCTAAAATATGTATAAATTTGTAGGCACCCAGTTTTGCTACCCTTCAGAGTTATTACTGTATTAGACTTCTACTCTCTCATTGAAAACTCTGGCTCGCAGTGCATTGAAACGACCGCCTTTTGTTTACATAAGCTTATAGAAATAAAGAAATCCAGCATAATTAGTCTAAATTATGTAGCATATCACAATTATATATAATAAAAAGAAATTATTTACTCAAGTTGTAACATTCAAACATAGTAGCCTGGTGAATAGGACCTCGATATAGGAACCTTAGTGGAATTTTAAATCTTCAGACATTTTTAATGACTTAAATTTCAAAGTGATATCTCTCTCAGCTTGTAGTTTTAGGTTGGAAAAGTTTCTATATACTTGATTTCAGATTTTTAGATTTTGATTGCAGTTTTTCTAGTGATAGTTAATAAATATATTAATTTTTAGTACAGTACGATTAATTTGATTCCACAAGCTTCTTAACTTTGATTTTCATTGTTTTAAAATAAAGGCTATCTATCTGTCTGTCGGTCTCTTTATTTGTCTATCTGTCTATATCAATTATATTTATTTATCTTGTTCCTCACAATTAAATACAACATATACATAATTCATATATTTGTGCTGCTTTGGCTGGGCTCTGTTTGCTGGGCAATAAAATCAACACTCCTATGTGGGATATATTGGCAATAGGAATGGCTGTTAATTGTGGTAGCAATATTAGAAAAGTTAAACTACAAACATACCAAAGATTTAGCCCAGCAAAGGCAGAACCCAGAAACTGTGGGTCTTTCAGCTTCATCATCTGCTGGTCGAGGTCGAGGGTAGGTCAACGCAATTCAAGCGAATGCTTGATTCAAGTTTTGGCTAACTAAACAGTTCTTGCTATAAAAGAAGTATCAATTTCGATGTTTCGGAACTCTAAAGTAATAACATTTCGATTCGATGGCAGAACGCAATGTCAGATGTTTCTGGTATTTTACCCCCGCCATGTTGGTGCCCATCTGGATGGACACAAACATGGCGTTTCCATAAATCTTCCATATCCCAGCTTCTTGACTCAATTTATGTGTTATGTGTTTGTGTTATGTGTTATGTCTCAAATCAGTCACAACATACGTGTGGCTTTACAATCTGATCTATGGATGAGATCGGATATCAGCATATATAGGCGCCGCTGGCAGCCGCTATCCGTCCACCCAGCACATTTAATGGGTATTTTTATTTTTGATAGCTTCAATGCAAACCAGCCATTCTGTTTTCTCGGAGTAAAGATGGAGCTCTCTTAGAATTCTCTAAATGATTATATCTGACTACTTTGTAAGTCACAAATCTCAAACACGAGAAATGAATTCCAAGAAAGTCGCACGCAGGTCAACATTTGCAATCGTATAGTGCACTGGATGACGTAACTTAGTGCCATTTAATTGGCTCTAAGTAGACAGTTTTGACGTTAATTAATTTGGTTTTTCTCAGAAACTAAAAGAATTAAAAACTTTGATGCAGCTGTGCTCCGCAAACTTCACTGAACGAGCGACGCCAAACAATGGAGTCCCTTTTAAAAGACCTCAAGAAACATCTTGAATGCTCGATTGTCTCGATACCTACAACCAACACAAAACTACATTATGTCTACACACATTTTCCTGTCAGTGTTGGAATCATGCAAGAACAAGCCATAGACAAGGAAAGCTCCGTTATGTAGATGTTGTAGTTAAAAATTAAATTCAGGTAAAAATAATTTTTAACCTAGTTTGATTCTCAATTTGTTTTGTCTTCTAACCCTAATTATTCATAATTAATGAATAAGTAGGGTTAAGAGACAAAGGAATTTAATTTTACCTGAGTTTTATTTGTAACATAGATATTCAAGCGCAAGTCGATCTGCCCAAAGAGAACCGCCTCCTAAACAATTGTAAAATTTTGATCATATATACATAACCGCGCGCTCTGATTGGTTGTACGGGTGACGTTTCGTTGCATTTTTGTTGGAATTTTATTTTTACCTGAGTTCAATTTTTAACTACAACATAGATATTCAAGCGCAAGTCGATCTGCCCAAAGAAAACCAATGCACGACACGTTGGCTCTTGAATGGATCGTCGATAAAATCAGGAACATGGAACATTCCGGAACATCCCGGAACATCAAATAATGATGATAATTATGAGAAAAATATGCAAGATTAATTTTTCAAAGACTGAAAAGACCAACAATTTGGAAGCGGCAATGCTGAAACTACATAAATGTTATCATTTTATGATCTTATTATAAAATGCAATTAAAATTTTCGCTGGAGCTAAATGACCAGCAGCCGGTCAAGGTTTCAAAATCACTAAATGTCCGGTATTCAGAGTTTAGGGAATCGAGCGAACCGATCATGTACAAAGCGATCTTACTATATGTATATGTAAACTGAGAAGTTTCAAGCGATCCAAAAGAAAAAATTTCTTTATTATAAGTATGAGAACTGATGCAGGAAAAGATCGTGGCACCTAAGTCGTGTATCCGTGTTTCCTGGGAAGTGTGGCGTTTACTCTTGGCGGGAAATTTTTAGTACACGTGAAATATGCAATCTTGCATATTCTCATACTTACAATAAAGAAAACTTTTTTTGGATCACTTAAAAACTTCTCAGTTGACATATTGTAAGATGGCTTGTACATGATCGGTTTTCTCGATTCCCTTAAACTCGGAATGCATGTCATTTAGTGATTTGAAAACCGTGACCGGATGTCCACCTAAAGAAATTCAGCGTCACAAACCACGGTCTCCCTCTCTGAGCCGAGCGTCAACCAAGCGTTAGACTTGCGATCTACACAGCTTTTCTGGATCGCTTGGCAGTTGTTAATCGACCTATGATAGTTTGAATTGGATGGGCTTTTTCGATTCCTAAATTTGAGCAGAATATGGGACTGCCTGTCATTTAGTGACTTAAAACCTTGACCTGATGCTGGTCATTTAGCCACAGCGAAGATTTAATCGCGTTTTATAATAAGATCTTAAAATGATAACATTTATTTAGTTTCAGCAATTGCTGGTCTTTTCAGTCTTTGAAAATTTAATTTTACATATTTTTCTCATAATTATCATAATTATTCGATGTTCCGGGATGTTCCGGAATGTTCCGGAATGTTCCATGTTCCTGATTTTACCGACGACCTCTTGAATGGTTTTCCTTCTCACGAAATGTTTAATTTACTTTTTTGATCGAGCAACGCGCTTCAGCCCGAGATACTGAATCGATATTCATCGCAATATAAGCTAACAAAATTTTAGCCTCTCACTTAAGTGAGGAAAATTCATATTTTGGCATTTTCCACAAGACCCCGCGTTTTTCACACCCTGCGTTTTCCACAGCCCGCGTTTTCCACACCCCGGGACCCCGGCCCCGCGTTTTCCATCTATCCAACTAACTGCAGTTCTTGCTCTAAAAGAAGTATCAATTTCAATGTTTCGGAGCTCTAGAGTTACAACATTTGGTTTCGATGGCAGAACTCAATGACAGATGTTTCTGCTACTTTACGCCAACCATTTTAGTCCATCAGCTACGGGGGTTATATGGCTCACTTAAGGGGAACAAACGAAACTTGTATAATCTTAATCTTTGACTGTTAAGCATCATAAAAATGTATGATAGCAAGGATAGAACGGTAGCTTT
>OMLO01000206.1_pt1 | contig 33545 bp, 13 predicted proteins | sample 1674811 | NCBI WGS metagenome assembly OMLO01 (sample SAMN06265003, study PRJEB25207) | coral metagenome | isolation source: Coral host | place: Mexico:La Bocana,Puerto Morelos, Mexico | collected 2008-11-13
CGAGTAAAAATTTACAGCGATACTACACACTAAAATGTCTAATAAGAGATTTATTATCCAACGTTTTCGTTTCCCCATGGTTTTTGATCTTTCGCGCGTTCGGGGGAATGAGACGAGTACAAATATCGTGTGATATTTGTACTCGTTTCTCGCGTTATTTGTACTCTACGAATCGGAGTTGGATAAGAAATCGGTATAATTTACAAGTAATGAACTATGTGAAAACACTTACAAGTATCTAAAAATTATCCGCAACAGAACTGGGTACCATCTTTAAAAACAACTTACGAGGGAATTCCTTGAGAATAACGCCAATATCTTTTACCCTTCATACTCTCCTGTAATTCCGCTGATCACATGCGATACGCGTCGAGGGAATTCTCAAACAAGGTATTTTTCCTTTCAGACGTAGGTTATTCAAATGATGACTGACACTAACACGTTTAAATTAATCACGTGAAAGTGATCGGAGAGAATCCATCACGGCTCATAGTGACCGTCCGAGTAAAATACCCGTGAAAATTGTTCTGTAAACATGCGGGCTTAAAATGGAAAACTGGAAGACGGAATATGTCTGCTTTCTTTTTGAAATGTACCTTGGCTTTTATGCCCTTCATTTGAAAAGGTTGAAAATAATTGAACATGATTTTTAACCTGGCGCGCAATTTAGCGGGTGAACAATAAAGACTCTCGGTCTGTAGTTTCTCCTTGGAAATTTTTTGTTCTTAAGACTAATGTTTACCCTCGAAGATTCCCGGACAAGTATTTGTTTTAAGAACATCATATTTGCGTGGGGTAACTTTCAGCCGATAGTTCCTCGACAGAAACACTCCATTGTTATAATGGAGCAGTTTTGTTCTGATTTCGATGTATGCAGCTGGAGGGAGTTAACCGCGGGTGGGGGGTGCAACGGTTAATAAGAAAGAAACTCTCACTATAGAATATTTAAATGCAATTATATTAAGATTCATTTGGTATTCTAAAGCTCGCAGATGCTATGTCATGATCACTCTATCACTTGAAGATTAAATTAGTTTCAGTTTAAAAATAAGCGATAATGTTCTGTTGTTTGTGTTTTGGTCTTTGTTTTTTGTCTTTGTTACTTTTTACCGACCTTAATTTGTATTTACAAAATTGTAATACTGGCTGCCTGCCCTTTTTAACCCTAAAGTTATTTCAGGCAGCCAGACCCCTAGTTATTTATTGTTTATATATTGGTATTATCTCTTTGTAATATTTAGGGCAAATAAATTTGTTGTTGTTGTTGTTGAAGTACAGCAAAGATAAGTAAAAGTGGAAAAGGAACGACAAACACGCCGAGAAAGGTCACTGATAATGCCTGGAATGTAATATTTAAGGATTTGAGTTACCTCAAGTTGCAAAACTGATTCTCTTCTCTTAAAAAAATTATAACGGCACACGCGCAACGCGCGAGAAGCTGGGTGACGCAGACGAGGCGCAGGCAGTCTCGAGCCCCAAGCGCGTGTGGTAGGGCTTCTTTCTACTGTCTCCCTCCCCCTTTCCTTCCTTCCTCACGCTACTACGCACGGGGGGGACACGCACGGGATAACTAAACGCTTCAGAATGAGGCGGACAGAGAGATCTGCAGTAAACTGCTTAAAATGAAATGGACAAATACATAATAAAACAAACGTACTCCTTGGCACGGCGATAAATAACAGTTTTTTATTCAATTTTGGACAATTTGTTTGTACAATGTGGTAGTAACCCTATCAGGCCGCGCAGTAATTAATATCAGATTTCTCATCAAGAAACAAATTCAGAAGAGCAGCTAACAACAATAAAGAAAGTCATTCATAAAATAAATTTGTTGCATTGTCAAAACACGCCTAATTATTGCAAAAAGAATGTAATAAAAATTTAGTTTTAGGGTTAAACAAGTTAAGAGAATATTCTCAGAATCTTTTGGCAAGCTCCAGAGCTAAACATTTTGTGGATGATTTAGATTAGTCTGCCTTGCTCTTATCCTTCTTTGCATTCTTCTCTTTCAATTTTTCTTTCTCTTCAGCAGCTTTCTTCAGTTCTTTTAAGTTGAAATCACGCTCAATATTGACCTGCATTGAGAATGGAAAAGTTGCAACACAAATAAAGTGGAGATATGCTTTCAACATTTAAGACACTGTATATAAAGATGGCAGCATTAATCTCACAAACAGACCTAGAAGCTCACAAAGTTTGCCGACAGGGACCTCTTGTTGATGCCCCTCTCCCCTCAACCCCCCTCCACCTGCCACTCCCTCCTCATCCAAAAAAAATGGCTCTCCAAAAGGAAAAGAGAGTAACGGTCTATCAATCCAACCTTAAGGTCTTCATCTCGGCAAATTCCCTACAAAATGAATTGTCCAGATTTGGGCCAAGAAGAAGTGAATCTATATGAGGAAGATTTGACATACAATAAAGAATATCTGGAGATTTGGTCTGTCTCTGCGAAACTCTTGGATAATGTAGGAGTCTAACTGGTCTACAGGCATGGTTATAACTCCACTAACCAGACTCTACAGTGACCTGTGAGCAGTCTTCTAAATGCTTTGTGAAGTTATTCATCCTGGGCATTACTGCCTCAGCTGTAGTGCGCTTATATAGGATACGGTGACTGGGCTATTTTGTACCTCAGTGAATGTATATTTGGTGATTACACCTCTTCTTTCTACCAATGGTCTCCTTTTTGTTTCTTTTCCTCCTTCATAGAGAATCAAACTTGGAAGTTGCTTAGAAACAGCAGATCCATCCACCTTGTGCCTGGGAATTTAAAAAAAAAAAAAAAAAGAGTACAATCAGGCATTCAAATCCTTAAATAACATCATTTTTAGCAAATGTGTAGCAAAGTTTGTGAGGAATAACTTGTTCATTGGTAAGGTAAGGTATGGTAAGGTAAGGTAATGTGAGGTAAACTTCATTTGGCAAGAGTGCCCCATTAAAAATATGAGAACAAAGGCAACAGCTTGAGAAAGCCAGAATATATCTGAGATTTTTTACATAGAACTTGCAGGCTTACTTTTCAGCTATAATTGGATATTTTCCAACATCAAGTTTTCCAAATCTAAGGTGACTATGATTGTATCTGTAAAAAGGTAAGAATAAAGTTTAGTGACAAATAATGAGAAACAAAGCCAATCAAAAGCAAATCAATGTTCTTCACCATAAAAGAGTTAATTTCTGTCAGGACTCTCAAACCATGAACACTTGACACATTTTATATACTTTTTAAGTGACTACAGAATGAGTGTTCTTCACATTACCAAGCGTACATGTATTTAAGATTTTTACATAGTAACAAAACCCAGTAAAAACATGAATCTTGTGCTCTATATGAATAGCCTTCATTCTACAGTCATTACAAAAATGTACAAACAAATGCCAAGTGTTCAAGTCCCATTACTGTAAAGAGATACATAAGAATGCACCCAGAATGCACCAGTCAGCTGAAGTTAATTAAAAAACATTGTGTTACCTTAGTGACAATTCAGCAAATGTTGGAGCAAATCTAACACATGGAGGACACCATGGAGCATAAAATTCCACCAACCACGTGACAGATGGATCATCACGTAGAGCATCCTAGAACAGGAAAAAGTTATTAGAAAAATGTGCTGGAATGTTAATAATCTTGAATGCTTGATTTAAGTGGTGCTGGATAAAGCCTGGCTTTATTATGATCCCCTTCTTTCATCTTACAGTGCCTCTTTTTATCAAGATCATTCGACAAGAATTCTGTAGACAGGGGAAGACCCTTAAAAACATTGTTCGAATGGTGGCCTTCAGTGGACTCAAGCCACCTAATAATGCTCCTTTGATCCCTAGATGTCTAACAGGTCATAACAAAGGATTCAGTTCTTACATCAAGTGCTGGTCCTCTAAAGAATTGTATCTCGTCTGGTCCAGTGTACGATGGCTCAGGAAATAACAAAAATAACACTGAGGAAAAAGAAACAGGGAGTAACTTGTCTTAGTTAAAGGTACAAATGTGCTTGGTATCTAAATCCTTTAATATGTACCCTGTTGAGTTAAAAGGTCTGCAATTCAGTCTTTGACAGCAGGGCACCAAGTTAATTCTATTACACTTGTGTCATAGGCGGTTTCTTGATGGAGTTTATGCAAAACAGTTCTAGATGCTTAGTATATTTTAAGTTGACAGTACAATATTGTGGTGCAGTTTAATCAGTACAGTACAGCACAGTATAGCACAAAACAGATTACCGGTACATATAATCTGTTAAAAGTTTAAAGGAAGGAACAACAGAAGTCTCTCACCTAAGCAAAAGATCAGATAAATAAGACCAAGTCTAAGATCTGACCTGGCAAAAAGGACAAAGTTTGCAATTTTGCTAAACAGGAACACCATGGAAGCTGCCTCTTGCCAAGAAGCTGAAATAAAGAAAATTAAAAAAAGAATTACAGAGAAGTGTGCTCCGATGTTTCCCAAAACATGAAATACAGAAGTTATACTTATGGACAGTATGTTCCTGAAGAAGAATCAATTTAACTACTTTGCACTATAGTAAAGTTGTCATCTTGCTGACTACATTGTAATAATCACCAGAAACTAAATCATACATCAAGAAAATATAAAGGAGAAAAGAAAGTTACAAGTAGTTTAAAAAATACCTGGTTTCCATTTTCTGTTTTTAACAGCCAACACAATCACTAGAAATGATATTAACTCAAAGTCCCGCTGTGGAGATAAAATGTGGTATATCCTTCATTGATCTTATTACAGTATGAAAATTATATTAGAAGAGTGTGAATATGAATACTTGTACCATGAAGGAAAAATTGTAAATTGTAAAAGAATACAGCAGTAGTGTAGGTGAGAGGCACGGTGGCCTCATGGTTAGTGCGCTCGACTCCAGATCAAGCGGTCCTGGTTCACGCACTGGCCAGGACCATTGTGATGTGTTTTTGGGAAAGACACTTGACTCTCACAGTGCCTCTCTCTACCCAAGTGTATAAATAAGTGTAGGTGCGATGGACTAGCATCCCATCCAGGGTGGAGTAGAAATATACCTAGTCCCTTAATGCTAAAGAAACTGGGATAAGCTCCAGCCTGATGAGCCACTTTGGTTCATATGCACACTTTACCGTACACGTGACAATCCATAACCAAAAATTGGGACATTTACATTATACCCCACTAAATTTGTCAACACGGACAAAACTGAAATTTATTCTCAGTCTTTCAGTCAAATCAGAGTGTTTAGGTTTTTCGGATCTGCACAGTGCGTTGTAGCATAGTTGAATATCACGCGAAACTCTGAAATATTGGTTCGGTTCTATGATAACCTCGGTTTCTGTAGAGTTACATGCATTTCTAGCAACAGTTACAACCAAAAAAATCCCGGTTAAATGGCCATATATCAGACTAAATGGCATAAGTCAAGATCTGGGCATCAGGATGATAACTTCTCAGTCGTAAAATTGATAAGCTTATATACACCCGTAAGTAAGCTTACTCACCCAGCTGAGATAACATTCTTCTCCTGGGAAAAGCCATCCACAAAACGGCTGAACGCAACGTAAAATCACATACAATAAGCATGCCACAGGATTTAAAATGTAGTGGCCACTGAGCAAAGGTTTAAACGAGTCCAATTTCATAGCTTTTGACCAAATTATTACCCTTTTCCTTTTGATATCGTACTGTGTTACAATATATTCACGGTGTCATTTTCCAAAATTACCGCTGAACTGATTCCTTATGGCGTTACTGCGACAACTTCGTCCCCAGGGCCTATACGCCATCATCTTCGTGACCTCATCACTAGGCCGAGGGCAGTTACTATGGCAGCTGTCAGTCTTAATATGTGGGTTTCACTGTCACGCAACGAAAAAATAAATAGAGAACTATTCACTGTATCAAGACAAGAAATTGTAATTTATAGGAGATTGATAAACGACATTTCTCTAAATTTGTGAAGAAATACTTTGTTTTTTTTTAACAGATATAAAGTCTCCTTGTACCTGAGGAGGATAAAAATTCCGTTTGGATTTGGAATTTGATGACGTCAGATCAAAGCGATCAGCTGGAAAGTACGCGTGTAAACAAAGGAAACAACGCGAAAGTGAAAGGAAGTTGTTGTGTACAACTTTGATGTACTTGTACTTGAAAATTTGAATTGATTTAATCGCCATTTCGGAAAGCTATCCGATTTCATCAAGTTTAGAGGTGAGCAGTGTATAAAATGCTGAGAAGTAACCCGCCACTGTTCCGTTAGAGGCAGAACGATGGCCGGCAATCTCGAGTCGCTTCCTCCCGAAATTATTCTTGAAATAATGTCCTTCTTGGATACAAGAAGCCTTTGCAAAGTTTCCCAGACTTGTAAGAAGTGGTTCGACTTCATTTACAATTCCGATCATTTATGGAAGAAAAAATGCGGATCGCTTGATTGGGAAGACATCGCGCAGGACATTCAAACAGGTCTGTGTTGGCGAAGTATTTTCATGAGAAATTATGGAACTAATCTGGTGGAAAAGCGTTGGCTTCAAGGTAAATATAGCCATGTGAAATCACACGATGAACTACCAAGTAACCACCTTGGACCCCTTAGTACGGAAACTTGGGGATCTATACTGGACATGGAAATGCAACGAAGTCGCAAAGTCGGATAAACTATACAAAATCTGTTGGTAATAAGCTTGATAGACCTTGATAATCATCCATTTGCTGCTGCTATTATTGACGAGTCTTTTGGAGACCACGAATTATTCCAAGGCAGCAGAACACATTTGATAACGTGCCCTTTGTGCGGGAACTTCGACTAACGATGGTCATCATTAATAGATTTTATGGACCGAGCCGGGCCCTTCAAAATAACAGCCTCGAACAGAAGGCCGGCCCGAAAAGGTTTTCATATGTTCTGCACAGAAAAAATGTAAACAGTGAATGTGATTTATAATTTTAATTGATAGAAGTCATGTTTTACATGTAAAACAAGCACTTACTTTTCACTTTAATTTTACACTTTGCTAAGAAATATATTATAGTGATTTTATAGATTTTCTATAGAAGCTGTAAGAATTTTTGAAACTGAACTTCCCAATAATATTCAAAGCACTGATAACAATGGGGGCACACAGAAACTGTCAAGGGCAAATATTAATAAGCTATATTTTAACACAGAGGATTCAAGCATTGGAAAACTACAATACAAGCCGCGAAGACTGATCACTCACAAATTATTTTCATCAAGTTACTTAAAAAAGAGAAAATTGTTTGAGAAACAATTTTTGTGAGGAAGAAAATCTGATTACTTCACTATTGCATGTGTATTCTCTGAGAATAGATGATTGTATTTTTAAAATGGTAGTTATAACTACCTCTGTTTGTGGAATATGTTTTTTTCACATTGCTTTGGTACTTTAGGGACCTCTTAGAATTTCATGAACCTAGTCTTACTAGTAAATTAGAAAACATGACCAGTACTTATCCAAATGAATGAAAAGCTCATTCAAATACACCTATTTTTCTGTTCTTTAGAGCATAAAAATAACATTTAACAGCCAACAGTATGAAAATGTGCACATTACATAACATTTTGTCTTGTTGGTGACTAAACCTCAATAAATAACTATGACTATGACACACAACTTAAGAACAGTACTAACATATTAATTAGCCATTCACAAAATATCTAAGAATTCCCCTTGCATGCCTGTTAACTAGCACAATGTCTTCCAGCACCAGGACCAACTTTCATAGAGTTACTAAGCAGAGAAACAAATAAGAATTATATAAGAAGTGATTAAAATGAGATTCTCACCAAAAAATGGATTTATGGAAACCTGTGCTACTAAATTTGTAATTTTAAAATTGTTCAGAGCAAGGGACATATATAACATTGTTTATTTAACTGTGCAGGAATACAGCAGTTTTCAAAAAAAATATATGTATTAAAGTAATCATTGGAATAACTTACCACTGTGGCTTCTGTGCTTCATTTTGTCCTACCAAAGGAAATTTATATTTGTTAGAATATCAAACTAAGGTCATTGCTACTATTACATTGCGTAAAAAATAAGCAATGCAGTGGAAGTAATAAATATGATTTCAAACTAAAAATAGTAAATTACAAGTTTCCATTTCAGCAGATCAATCCATTCTTGCATCTCCTGCTCAGTGTCTGCACAAAGGAAAAATGTTCTATTGGGAAAAACTAAGCTGAAAGAGAAAAAATACTAAGATATTACATGGCTGCACAGACATCCAAATTTCTCTTCAAGTGTTGAAAATGAGTGAGTGCAGGGAATTTCAGTGAAATATTTCCCAGCATGAAAAGAGAAATTTTGTATCTTCAAGCGACCATGTCATTTATTTTTTATACAAAATCCTCCCAAGAGATTAATTAATAAAGATGTTCTTGATGATTAATTCTGAAGATTTCTGAAGCTGCCCATAGGCCACACAAATGTTTCCAAACATTTCCCAAAAATTTCTGAAGATATCCAAGTTTGCCAAGACCTCTGAGGATTATCCAAAGATGTCACATCTGGGATAGGGTTTTTATGAATTTTCTACCACTCTGTATGCCACTAAATAAATTTTATAACATTATAATATTACATACTGTAAATCAATCCTTGAATTAGTGCCTCCCTTCAAATAAGGCACCCTCCTAGGTATTGGTAAAAATTTAAAATAAACACCTCCCCTTGAAAAAGTGCCCCACTCCCCTCCCCCTGTTTTATGGAAGAGTATTGAGACAACAAAGGCATGTAGTTTTACTCAGGTTCAATCACGTGCAAATGATTTACAGTGCATTATTCATGGTATAAAGTAACTTTTGGAGTGCACAGGTAGCAGTACATACGTTATGTATGGTGTGGTCAGCAGTCCCATCTAGTTAACCATTCATAATAAAATATGAACTCAGTTTGGTTGACATAATCATAATTTTACAAGTTACCTAAAGGCATTTGGCTTTCCACATGCGTTGTTTTTAGAGGCTTCTTCTGCCAGTCGAAGATCAAGTACTCTGATAGGTTTCTTATCCTGACAAAAAGAAATTGAATGTTAGTAACCACATATTTAGAGGGTTTCACCGCAATCAGTCTCTTTGTTTGGTCAAGGTCTGGTCACTCTGGTTTATGTTTGTCAATAGGATGAGCACATTCTCTAAAAAATCGCAACAACAGCAGTTAGTATATACCACACAAGTGAATAGTGCTTTCCGCGCGCGCTGATTGGTTAACTCGGAGGTGATTAGCAAGTACTATTCACCTCCGAGCAGCCGAAGAGAAACAAAATGGAGGAAATTGTTTCAATAATTGAATAAAGTAATGTTTTGGTCCGCTATATATTCAGCTTGTGTGGTATATACTAAAACAATTATTCACCTCAGTGTCGGTGAATAATTGTTAATTATTTAATAAGCACTACTTTGCCATAATCTACAAGACAGTGCATGGTCTTACCAAGTTCCTCTGCTTTTCTGTGTTTTATATTTACTACATGCATGTGTTGTGTAATCAATTTATAAATTAAAGTTACACTTTTTTAATCCTTCTTTTCTCAGATTGGCACTAGCATGTTGCTTTGAAAATATTTTCACACTAATGCAAAGACTTTTTATTGGAGTTAAATGCATTATTAGTATGGTATGTTAGGGGTATTGCAGGTTCTATGGGACAATTATGAGATGAGCAAGTAAAGTAGTCCGTCAATCCTTACCCCTCGTTCATTATAGTACTGAAGCGTGTTTCTATTTGTGACAAACCATCGTCTCTTCCAGTTCTAAAGAAAGTTGAAATAAAACCATTCAATAAGTAAACTTGAATAAATGTGGCACTATAGCATCTTCACACAGCCTGTTTTTCTTTGTCAAGATTTTTTTGACACACTGGAAACAAAATGTTCAACAGATCCACGAAACAACAATTACCTTATGAATCGCCCCTTGTTTGGTTAGAAAGCCTTCCTTGGATGCAACCTGTTGATCACAACAAGCAAGCAGATCCATTTTCAGAAATAAATTAAATAAAATTACTGCTATCTTAGGAATTGTTGATACTATGGTAGTGTGGTGAAGAATCCCATGAAAACATCCCCCAAGTCTTCTCTTTAAGAGGGTCTCATTAAAAGCATTAAAAAAGCCCTGTACTTTTAATGCAGTGCCCAACAGTTTTTATTTAAGAGTTTAGGCCAAGAAAAGGAAAGCAGTGCTACTCACTGTCCAGTTGATATCTTTTGGTTCCTGTTTAAATGAATTTGAAGTAGACAAGGGCCGGTGGCTGTTAAAGGAGCCCGCACAAACTACATGTCTGCTGATGTCGTCATATACTGATGGCTCTTCAACCATGGAAGGATATGGATGTGCAAGAGTGACAGGTTGTCCTAATGAGAAGATGATTCCAGAGATTAATTTTAATGGCATACTGAATTCATCCAATACAGTAGGTTAGCCTTTTGAGCCACCTCCCCATCCCAATGAGATCCCAGTTTGGCATCAGTCACCCCCAGCCAGAATTTCCAGTGAGAATATGTATCACAGATTGAATTTTCTGAAACAATGTAATTGGACATGACATCTACAGGTTCCAGTCTATATGCATAACATAAGTTTACCTGAGAGTATGTTTTGTATATAAAAGTTGGGACCGCATAATGCAAATGCATTTAACAAATTGTTGTCTATGATTAATTATTAAGGGAAAGTAAGTTTTGTGTCTAAAACACATGCCCCACCTTATCATTCAGAGAAACACATTACAATGAATTTGAATTTTTAAGTATAATTAAACCATAGGAAGCATTGGTTTTGCTATGACTGATTGGATGGTCTACCTTGGGAGGGGAAGACATTCTCTATCAGTAGTAACTTGGGACAGTGTAACATAAGATGTCAAAACCTGTTTCTCCTCCAATGATGGGATAATTCTGAAAATGCTCCATCAACTGCTCAACATTGCGAAATTCTCCAATTCCAAACACAAACTTTGTGCCTTCAAGGACTAGTGGAAAGTGCTTTATAGAATCAAGGCTCCTGCCAAAATCAATAGAATGACACACATTCCTTTACTGTCAACTTATCACAGACTAAAGTTTGTCACACATGGGGAACAAGTGACAAAGATTCTGATTTGGATGAAAAACACTGTATGTCAAGAGGATGCATTTGAGAGGTTTAACTGACAAATGTACAGTATATACAACTGAAGGCCTCATGAATTGATTAGTACTCCCCAAAAGAAAATGTGTACAATGTGCAGCTGACCAGAAAATATCCACACTCCCCCCATGGAAGGGAATGGAATTTCCTGGGGGTGGGGTGTTCTACATGGCCATGTATCAAGCTTTATAATTATTGGAATGTCCAGAGGGGTAGGGGGTCTTAGAAAAGATATGGATGTAGATATTTTCTAGAACTTCGCAATAAGCCTAGTTTATCCACTTTATCCAAAATCTTGTAACATCTCCACCTACTTGACTGACACAGTATAATGTCCTGGGTTGGTTTTACTTGGTCTGATTAAATAACTTCCTTGGCATCCATAATCAAGAAGTAAAACTTCAGCACTGTTCCTCGTCAAATTATGGTGGTACCATCTGAAAAAAAGTGTAGTACTGTGACACGCATCATGGAAAATCACAAATTATTGCAGTTGCTTTGAACAATAAATAAGAGCAAATAAGGCCTGCTTTGAACTCTGAGCTTCATCTATATTATCACCTATACATATGTTGTAGTTAAAAATTAAATTCAGGTAAAAATAATTTTAACCTAGTTGGATTCTCAAGTTCCTTTGTCTCCTAACCCTAATTATTCATAATGAATGAATAAGTAGGGTTAAGAGACAAAGGAATTTAATTTTTACCTGAATTTAATTTTTAACTACAACACATACATTAACATACATTAACAACCCCAGATTCTACTCCAAGAAGTAATTAATAATAATTGCTCCTTCCCCAAGAATTTTGTCAAATATTACCTCCACAAAATTGCCACTTGTATAAATTTAATTATGAGCAACAACCATTAGAAAAATGAAGAGTCTTGCATGGAATGCCACAACAGCTTTAAATGCAAGGCATTCAATCCAGGATCCATAGACATCAGGACACCATGCGACAGTGAAATCAATGTAATATATATAATACACACATTTATGCATAGGAGAGAGAAAAAAATTTCTCTGTATGTATATGTTTTAGTTAAAAATTAAATTCAGGTAAATTCCTTTGTCTGTTAACCCTACTTATTCACTGATTATGAATAATTAGGGTTAGAAGACAAAGGAAATTGAGAATCCAACTAGGTTAAAATTATTTTACCTGAATTTAATTTTTAACTACAACATATATATTTAAATTCTTATGCCTGTAGGAGACAAAGGCAAAGGGCATTTTACATAGATATTTTGGTTAGACACATACATATACATTACCACTCGAAAATGTACCAGTTTGCACAGTTCGAAGCAATACGTGCCTGAATAAATTCGATCCAAACTGATTAGGATATAAAGTAATTATCGAAACGAATAACAAAGCAATGCTGATTTGGCAATCAAGCAGTTCTTACTTGCAATGAATTAAATATATTTGCAAAGATATTTAACTTCTGATATTGCACACACATGTAAGCTGATGTGCTCTGAAATGCTGTTGAGCTTCTGCGAAGAGGCAGGAAGTTATGAGATGAAAGATTAATCGATAAAAAAAAAAAACCACCAAAGTGAGTAATGACACGCATCCAGAAATCACTTAACTTTATCGACACTTAAAAAATGAAACTAGTTCAATAAAAGGTGATTATTCAACTTGAGCTTTAAGCTTAAGACTTATATTGAATTTGAAATTTACTCGACTAAAATACTAAGTAAGATCTGTATAAGCATTGAACAACAGGGATCAGGGTCTGGGTCCATACTGGGATACATCGTCCCATAAAAATAAAATATAAAGTTTTCAGTGTTAAGCTCATAGCCTGCTTCAAACTTAAAATTCAGCTGGTAACTGCTCAAAACTTACGGTATATCCTCGATTTTCTTTACCCGTGATGTATCCAATGTGTCCATGTTTTGACGTTCGCGGTCCGATGGGGCTGGAAGCCTGGAGCGGGTTTTATCCATATATGGTGGTTTTGTAACTACGGTGATTTTTAATAACAACCACCTTGGACGCCATTGTTGTCAATTTAGGTCAAGTATAATCTTTCAAGTCTGGGAGAGAGAGAGAACTTAGAATGCAGAATTACTACAAGGGAAAATGATGGCTTTCTGATTAAGCTGGTGAGATTATTGATCAATGTTGTTCAAGTCCAAAAATGGCCAGATTAATCAGTCAATTTTGGTTGCTCAGAGAATACGATACACTGGGCATGTACCTTATTAGTAGCCTTGCACGTTTACATGCATGTTGGCAAGTGATATAGATTGCATCATAATAGCTTGATTATAAGCATTTTCTTCCGGGAAATGTGAATCACTGAGGCCAATAATATGTTGGAATAAAGATAAGAACAAAGCACTATGTCTTTTGTCCACATCCGGCCTGATCTTTCTTCTTGTTAGATCTTGCAGAAGGTCAGGATTGATCAGTCTAAATAGTGGTTTCTTCATTGTGCGTTTTATGGATAAAAGACGTGATGTAATGTTCTTCTGGTTATAAACATTTTCCCTTTCAACTACGGTTTGTCGCAGTTAGACATTGCACTTGTGCAAGAGATTACATGTACGCATTTTTTCCTAGCAGAACTGCAGGTCTCCAAGTTATTCTCTGTTTGGCTCGATTTCATTTTATAAGCTTACACACAAAAATTAATAACAAACCTGAATGATATGCTTTCATTTCCGAGGTGTGGATAGGTGAAAACTTTTGACTTTTGTGGCTCTGATTTGATGACAGGATGATGTCAAAATGTATCAAAAGGGTTAATAAACTAATAACTCCTGTGTACTATTGATAATTCACTTGCAACACACAACACAACATAATGTTACTAATTTCTCTCTGCAGCTTGTAATATTGTTTACGATGCCTGTTCAGACAGAACGTTGTGTCAATCATTTTGGAATAGAGGTGGCAGACAGTGTCACTTGGCAGGGGTGGGAGCCTGGAGGAGAATATACACAACAAATTGTACTTAAGAATGTGCAGATTAAAACCCAAAAGCTTCAGTACAAGTAAGTTCTGTAAACATAATATATTCACATGTGAACCTTGTAACTAAATGGCTGTAAACATAACATATTCACATGTGAACCCTGAAGTTAAAAATTTGACACTCAGCTGTCAATCATAATTAGCATAGGTAAGCATATAAATATAAGGATTTGGAATGGAGTTAACCTCATTGCACTGCTCCTCCTTGGACAAAATCGTCCAAGAAAAATTAATACAACTATCATGAGTGATAATTGAAAATTTTGTCGAAATTGCACAAACCTTTAGGTGAGTGCATTGTCAAAGAATTTTCAAATATCATGAGTATATACATTTGTATAGTCTGGTATATTATTACTGTACTTCTTTGATGTTCAGCATGGATGTTGAGTATATTATCTTGCTGGGCAAGTAACTTATCATTCCCACTTGGCTAAAGGGCAAGGGCCCTGGCAAGTTGTCTGCCAAGTAACTAAAAAAGTAAACTTTTGAGAGTTACTTGTGCAAAGGGCAAGCTGGAATTCCAGTCTTTTTGAGGCCTTATGAAGGTGGTCTAATGAGAGCTGGCCAACACTTTTGTCACGTACTACATGTAAAGGAGAGCTTCAACAGGATTGTAAAAACTCAGTATGCTTTACAAGTGAATTATTTTATCTCTAAAAGTATTTCTATATGTTGTTTATTTATATTTCTTATTTATTTTTCAGGTCTCCATCAAGTAGATTTTTTACTACACTTTATCCCAAGCCTATTGTTTTAAGCTCTGGAACCAGTTTCACTCTACCTGTCACATTCAGACCTCTTGAAAAGGTGTGTTTCATTATCAAAGTTGTGCAATAATTTTTTAATTAGGTAAAGGGAAAGTCTGCATACAAGCCAAGTAGCTCACTAGGCTGGAGCTTATCCTGGTTTCTGTAGCATGAAGCGACTAGGAATATTTCTACTCCCCCCTAGATGGGATGCCAGTCCATCACAGGGTTACCCCCAGCCTTAAATTTGCTGGTACCCATTTATACACCCGGGTGGAGAGAGGCACTGTGGGAGTCAAGTGTCTTGCCCAATAACACAACACAATGTCGGGCCGGCCAGGGCTTGAACCCAGACCGCTTGATCCAAAGTTGAGCTCACTAACCATTAGGCCATCGTGCCTCGCTAATTAATTATTCTATTTTTAATATGTCAAATAGGCTCAAATTAATATTGTCTCTCTATTTTTGCAGGGACAATATGAAGACTGCATAGAGTTTGAAACAAATGTAAGTTGCAGAAACCTGATTTTGTTGCAGTTTTAAGACATGATTAACTGTATAGCAGAGACAACCCAAAAATATCAAGATATTGTTCAGTCTTAGAGTCATGCTCTCTATGAATAAATCTGCGCTATTTATGCTGGTAAATATGACTCTGAATGTAATAAAAGGCAATTTTTCTGTACAACATCTCTGTACACAGTCATCAATTATACTGTACATGTAATTAATATATGTGTCTAGATCTTTAAATTATCTCAGACTTTCAGTACAAGAATTAAAGGAAAGGGTTTGGAGAGTTTTAACTGTGTTATTCTGTGTTATTCATAGGAGGGAATTTTTTCAGTTCCTATGAGAGCTGTGTTGCCCAAAGCAGACATAGCAGTACCTGATTCTTTAAAGTTTGGCATGTGTGCAGTAAAGGACTGTGTTCAAGTTAACTTCCACATCACAAACACCAGGTAAATAACATCAAATCTAAATACCTCTCTGTGCATTTTGTATCTTTTTTAATTTCTTCCAACACAAACATACATGTAGTCTCATAATTGTTTCATAGTTATAAAAGTTTGTTTAACATATAAAATGACTGCGCTGCTGATGTGCAGTGAAAAATACAGTGTGTAATATTGTACTCATTGTTTGGCAGTGAACTTGTAACAAATTTCCAGTGGGAAGTGTTGGAGCCATTCTCTATTGTACCAGAAAGTGGCACTTTAGCTCCAAGAACATCATGCAGTATTAAAGCAACATTTTGTCCAAAGGTATGTATTATTGTGTGTAAGTTAGGGATGTACTACAGGGATGTAGATGTAATAGCCAGGAACCAGGAAAAATACCCGGCTGTCACCTTTACTTTTTTGGCTGATAAACATGTGAATGGCCTGTAAAATGACTACCTCTTTCTCCTAAATAATACCAGACTAAATTTCATTTCAATTTTTTGTTTGTTATTTTTTTACAGGCAGCATTAGTGTATGAAGCCACTGCTGTGTGCACATACAGTGCTGGACAAAAGACTCCTTTTACAAAGCATGTGAGGATTGAAGGAATAGGTAAATGACTGGTACATTTTGTTCACATTTTGTCTCAAGGCTGGTTGTTTTGCTGTCCGGTTAATTTTTAACAAATTACTTCTTTGTTAGGTAAATTTCCTCACTTGGTGGTGAGTGTATCAGGATCAAAGACATCTTCATCAACAGAGCTAACAAGCAAAGAAGAAGTGGTTTTAAACTTTGGTGAAGTCCCAGTTCAAAGCGCTGCTAACAGATGGATTGAACTTCATAACTTCTCTCCAGTTAGTACAGATGCTGTTGGTTAGCAATCAGTTTTATGCAGTGAATCCTGATTTATAGATGTACTGGTTATTTTAAGCAATCCTTTAACCCCGGCTCCTAATAGAAAAAGGCACCCAGAGAACGTTTATACTCTCATTTTTCAAACCTCCTGAATTTTCAAACTAATTTCTGGTGGTTTGAAAACCAAGAATTTACTGTAGCTTAATTTGTATTCACAGCGGTCTGTGGTTATTTCTTATGAGTAGTATGGACAAGTTTAAAACTAGATTCTGAGTCTTGGCCAACTGCAAGCCATCATGCTTTGCTTACATAGTAAATGAGGACCAGAAAATTGTCTGGACATCATAAGTAAATGCTAAGAAGTAACAGCTGTGATGAGCTAAAGTTGGATGCAGAAGAAGTATCAAATATCCCTAATCGCTAGTTACAGCAATAGTTAGGCAATGTTTTTCTTGGACAATTCTGTCCAAGGGAGAAAGGTACAATGTGGTTAACCCTATGTGAAGCACCAACCTGTGAGACATGGCCAGGCCACAACACCAGGAACTATGTGCCCTCCTCTTGTAAAGAAGTATATGGGTTCTTTAACATCCCCAGCTATCCATGTAACCCTGATAATGCAGGAGGTGGGGCCTACAATTTATAGTCCTTATAATTCAAGAATACTTGAACATCTAAACCATTTGCAGGTATAACTACAAAGGCAGCACCCTGAAAGTTGGTCTGGTATGGGGCTCAAACCCTCGATCTCCCACACCTGTAGCAGTCTGGTGCTCTACCAACTAAGCTTACTAGGCAATAGTTGTTATTGTTCATGCTACAAAGACTATATATATGCAATTTGATTTTGATTAACAGGTCAGTGCACCCTTCCAAGTGCTACAGCCATCATCTGCTTCCAATATTGACACAGTATTCTCAAGTTCACATTACCATGGAGTGGTTCCAGCAGAAAGCACAATAAAACTGAAGGTGATTTGTTGTTTACCAGTTATAATGCAGAATATTCACCAACTGATTTACAAAAGTGGATTTATGGGGAAAGTATTGATTCAAGGTCATAATAACGTGTACTCTAATTGTATAGAGGACTGTAAATATTAGTATTTGAAAGCTTATAGAGATCCCAAGAGCTGTCCATCATTTTTGTATACATGTACATCATCTGTAAATGACTTCATACATAGATAGGTGACCAGTGGTAACATTTAATTCATTCTTGCACTACAGGTCTCATTTTCTCCTCAAAATCCTGGCCAATATTCAGTGGATTATCTGAAAGTTATAGCGCTTGGAGCTACTAACTGTTCTGTTGTCAAATGCACTGGAATTGGGAAAGGTAGAGAGACAGCTGTTAACTGTTCACAAGCTGGCAAAGACTATTTCTTAAAAGAGCATGTTGTCACATAGTATCTGTTAAAAAATGTGGTAATTACTTAATTTTAGAAAGGAATTAAAGTTGCAATAAGGGTTATGCAAATCAAGCTACCAGGGTTGTAAACTTAATTGAGAACAAAAATTGATATTTTAGAGTTAATTGGAAGTCATGTGCAGGAAAAATTGTTTTATAGCTTTTGATGAATTTATTTTTGCCTAAAAGAAGTTGTCATTTCACATGGAAACTGATTGACACTGCACAACAGTCATTTAAGGAATTATTGCCCTGTTACATAGTAGCTAATATTTTTATAGATTCCTGGTGAATTCCATTTCTGGACCCATAATTGTTCTAAGTTAATAGTTTATTGTTATCCATCCTGTACTCCACAGGACCTGAAGTTTCACTGGACTGTGACTTTCTTGATATGGGAGTTGTAGAGTCTGGCAAATTTGCAGCTAAATGTTTCAAGATTATAAACAATGCTGAAGTTCCTGCTGCATTCCAGGTAGGCAAAATAGTGTTCCTCAAACTAGGGCACACATCATCAGGTTTCATTTAAATAAGTATAGGTGAACCTATGATTGACTACACTATTTGATTGCATATATAGTGGTGTGTAGTCAGCTTTGTAACCAAGAAGCAGACAGTTTTACTTGAAGATATACTCAATTTGTATAGTGGCCTTTAGTAGAGGACTGGTGGTTAAAAAGAAAAAAATGGCAATCCTTGAATTGTAACAGTCAGTTTTTTTGTAGTTAAAATGCTTTCTTAAAATTTTTCAGTTCATGATTGATTGCAGTCAAAGTGTCTTCAAGCTGGAAACAACATGTGGTTTGCTACCGGGCAAAGGTTCTCAAACTGTCGTTGTACGATTTTCACCAACAAATCCCATCAATTACTACAGGAGACTCACTTGCCTAGTCCAAAATCAGGTCAGTATCGGCTAATATTTTGATATTTACTTCAAGTGTTTCCATTTCCACCACTTATATATTCAATTGATATTTTCATTTTGTGTTTTCATTTCAGAATCCATTGTTTGTTGATCTGTTTGGAACTTGTCACACAGAACAAGTGAAACCAGGTATTGAAAAGTTGTTGTTTCTACCACAGTGTATAAAAAATGAGGATACATGTACAATTTGAAAATTCAATGTTTTTCCAGTCAATAAACTAAAAACAAATATTCATTTAATAGCTGTTTTGGAGAAGAAGCATCTGGATAGGTATCATATTCATGTCAGACGGGGATTCTCAAAAATCTCACCAGAGGTAAGTCTTCAACTACAGGCTCTATAAAAGAACATTAATTTCTGAGCTTCTTTTATCTGAACCCCAAAGTAAAACCTGTTAGATACAATTATTATTATAATTTAGTTTTGTTTGTGGTTTATAGCAACTTAATGAAGATCTACGAGCAAAGAAACTTCAGCTTGATGAAGACGGAGCATTAATGGCTTTAGAGGTTTGTATTAACACTGTTTATAATTAAACGTTTTGAGTAATTTAGAGCTGACAAACATGCTCAAAGATGTTGTTAGCCCAAATTCAATCAAGAAAAGAAGAGAAAGCATGCACCTATCTATGCAACTCCCACTACAGTGTAGTATAATAGCAGCTGTTTAACTCTAATAACATTTCTTTTTTCAATTCACAGAACACTTCACCAGGAGACCTGCTACCTTCCATGTCTCAACTCTCACCCATGGATGAGCTTTTCTGTCATGCATCAGTAGGAGAAACAGTAAGTAGATTTTTTCTTACTAGTTTATATGAGATCAGAATATTTATTTATTATTCTGGTCCATGTTTAACTCATTCAACTTGCTGTAAATAAAGCTTAATAATAATTGTCTCTGTTTTGTGATTTCCAGACTGCAGTTGTCCCTCATGTCAGTTTAGATATTCACCATGCAGACTTTGGAAAGTTGTTGGATCCTAATGCAGTAGAACAGAAGGTAATAATTTAAACAGTTTTAAACTTTTCAAAAAAATACTGATATTACTCAGTACCACATGAAAGTACTGCTCAATAGCTTTGATGTGAAACACACCAGGTATTGAGTAACCCACAGACTGAAAAGTCAGCAAAACCTTGGAGTATTATTGATGAACTATCAGTATCCATAGAAGAGCTTTTCAATTTGAAGTACAGTCTTGTGAATGAAAAGTTTTTGTGGAATGTTATCATTAATTGCTGTCTGGACAATGGCGCCATGCCTGCGCGGAACGGAAACGAACATAAACAATGTTTACTATATTGTAACTTACAATAATTTGGCTCTAATTTGTTTGCAGACAGTCAATATTACAAATCATACAAAGGGAAAAATCACATGCATGTGGATGAAAGGTTAGTATGGCATCAGTTTTTGTCATGTCTAGCAGAAGTTTTGTCTGATCTACAGCTCCATTTAGACCAAGAAAGATCTTAAGAGTCCTTGACAATATTTGATTTTTACCTCTGTCAGGTTATCTCAGCCTCATTTAATTTGCATTGCCTTACAGATACCAAAGGAATATTTTCTGTTTCTCCTGAGCAATGTGACGTCCTTCCCTTAAAAACTGCTTCGTTTAGAGTTACGTTTAGACCTGTAAGTACCAACTAGTTATTGTTCCTCTGAAGATGCAATTAGTAAATGTCAATTGCAATAATTAAGTTGCATTTTCATTTTATTCTAGAATGCTGGAAATCAGTTTTTCAGCGCTGACCTGGAATGCTACACATTTTACAAGGTAATAAATGAGGTGTCATTACATGAAATGAAATGCCTGTGCTGTTTACACTGTAAGTTTAAGTATTTCTGTCAGGCTGAATTTTTTTAGTACATTATGCCCTAGATATAACAAGAGGGCCTTACAAGGTTAAGAGCCCCTTGATCTGTAATGGTGAGTTTTAACTGTATGTTTATTTTCTGCTTTGTTACAGAGTATGAGAGATTATCGACTTGTTGAGGACACTACTCTTTGTCCTCCTTGGTGTCTTTCACTCAGTGCTACAGGTTTGTGAGCCTCTTACCATGATTGCTTGTTCAACAAATGTGTAGTTTGTGAATTGGCAAACTTTTGACCAAGAAAAGCAAATGATAAGACAATTATTAAACATTCTACGGAAAGTCTGAAGTGTACTATTCAGTGTATTTGACTGTCATTAAATTTCGGGTAATTAGTTCGTTCTTGTCAATTTGTTGTCCTATATATCACAGTATATTTATTTTTTACTGAATGTCATTTTTCAGGACATACATTTGCACTGGGTACTGAAACATTTATCCCCAGAAGTCAGTGGGATGTCGAGCACTTGGTAAGAAGCAAACCTTCTCCAGCCTCTCCCTGCATGTTAGTAAGTTCTTTATAACATAAACATGTTCTGTTCATTTAACAGGTCTTTCCTGCTGTCACATTGGATGGTGTATCATATAGAACGCTGTTGCTAACCAACACTGGACAGAATCCAATCCATTTTGCATTTGACGATGACCCATCAGGGTAAGAATTCTTTTCTTATAGTGTTCTTGTTTCGGAATAAAAAGCAGAATTTAAATAAAATTGCCTTGATGTGATATATATTTTAATTGCTTTTACAGTAACTGTAAGACAGTGTTCTTTATTTTTGTTTACAGGGTGTTTACATGCAGACCAAGAACAGGCCTACTCACTGACAAATACCAGGTTCTTGAGTTTTTTTAAGATAATGAAAAAGTGCTGTTTTTGCAAGACTGATAATCAAATGTTTACTGGAGCTCTTTTCGAGAACTTTTCAAAAAATGTATTTCACACTCTTGTCATGGCTTACAAGATGTGTACAATGTATAGAGATAAAATGTATAGAGATTCAAACAAATATAATTATATTAGATAGATTGATTAATTGCAAGTTGTCCCTAAGCCATTGTTAAATATCTTTTTGTATGTGAATCTTGTACCCAGATTGAAATTGTAATTTATGCTTTTTTTTTTTACCAGCTGATTGTTTTTAAAATGATGCCCACTGAGGCAAAGACTTTTAAACATACAGTCAAGTGCAAGCTTAATGATGCTGACAAATTTACTCAGGTATAGAAACTCAAATGTGTTTTTTTATCAACAAGAATAATTATTTATGTCTAGAATTTTGAATGTTTAATCAAGAAGAGTTTTGATGCTAAGAAAATGACAGAATAAGCATACATCACTCTTTTCCAATCTGTCAATAAGTCAATTTGTGTTGATATAATATTTTTACTGCACATTTTACTATGAATGTAAGGAGATCTCTTATATTTTACTCAGGAAATCATCCTTGTTGGATCAGCAGAGACACCATTACTCAAACTTAGTAATCAGGTATTTACCTTTTGCACTGATTTTGAAGCTTTTATTTCAGCAACCATTTTCAAAACAACACTTGGGATATCTTTTAAATCCTAGAGATTCACTGTTTCTAGTACATGTGTTACTCTTTAGTATTATTTTTTCTTGAACAGGGAACAGTTTATTTCAAACCAACCTGTTTGGGAACAGCGTCTATGAGGTCATTTGAATTCAAGAATACTTGTAGGATTCCATTGAGGTATATCTCCCATCAGCCTTCTTTTTTGTTTCTTTGTTTCTTTCTCTTTCAATTTTTGAATCTTTGGGAGAAAAAAGGTGTGGCCTGTAGACGTTCTTTGGGTAAATTGTTAAGATTGATATTCTCTTAAAAGAACATTATTACACGTGTAGTATTAACAAGTTTTACTGCCTGCACAGGTTTACGTGGAAGATTCCTGGTCTGCAAATTAAAACTTTGAGCATTTACCCCTTGGATGGACTCATACTACCTAATGAAACTCAGGTAAGGTTGTTACAATAGCTTGATGTGCATGTATGTTCATGTTCTTCAGGCTTTTTTGGTTCTCCCATCATCCGCATGCAGCGATCTGTTATTAAGTGACTGCAATGAGTGCCATTGGGTATTGGTTTGGAACTGGTATAACAACCCAGGAGGTGGTGTTTGTTGTACCTTTAAAGGGCTTAAAAAGCAGTTTGTTACCTCTTAGGGTGGGAGGTTTTGCAGTACCTTTTAGGAGAATGTGTTGTTGTAGATATTGGTACCTCTTGGGGGTAAAAAACAATTTTAAGCCAGGCCTACAAAGCAGAATCGTACTACCTCATAGGGGGTTCTTTTAAAAATTTTCAGGCAAAAAACCCCAACATTGGGGTTCCCCACCCCCACCCCCCCCCCGGATAACAGCTGCTGGCTAATCAGTTGACCCACAGCATCTTCCATCAGCTATTTTTTTAACACAGGTACTCATTGCCTTCTTTCTTTGCTACAATTTGTCTTTTAACAGTTAACTTTTCCTCTCCTAGTCACACACATTCCACTTTAGTCCTCATGACGAAGATAAATATGTCATCAAGACAAAACTTACTGTCAAAGGATTGCAAGTAGATGATCAACAGCTGTAAGTAACAGTCTTCTTCTTTCAACAATGTTTTTCCCTGAACTGTTTGGTTGTTTATGGATAATATAATAACACAGAAAGTCTGTGTAACTTTTGATTGTACTTATAAATCTGTGTTCCATAGTTTTATTTGGCCATACTATATTGGCACTCCTTGAGTAGAATGCTAGTATTACCCACCCTGTTCATTAGGAAATGCATCAATCTGTCATTCTACTTTACACATGTTTGTTTGGAAAGGCACCATTGTGGGAAATGTCAATATCAGATGCTCTTTTTTAGAAATGCTGTAAATTAATTGTTTTTACATTCTTGCAGTAAAGTTCTGTCTGGATGTTCAGAGCTGGCAAATTTTAATGTTCTGACAATTTAGACTGAGTGCATTTTACGTTATTAATGACAACAATAATCTCTGCTGACTCCTCAGCCTGTTTGCCATTACAACAATTTAACTTGATCATCCTTGTGTCTTGTGTAGGACTCCAGAAGAAAAAACCTATTTAGTAAGAGTTATCGGTGAGGGATCTGTTGGAGAAATAGTGGTAGGTTTTTAAGTCAGTTCTTGTTTGCGAGTGTAAATTTTTTTTGAATAAAATAATTCGTTTTCTTGTATTTAACTTCAGTTATTTTCTTGCTTCATTAGTGCACAGAGGAGGCTGTTAATTTTGGTGATATTATTGTGGGAAGCTCTGCATCACGAGAACTGACAATCCACAACAACAGTGACTGCAGTCTACACTACAACTTGCTTATTGACCAGAGGATATCAGGACCTTATGATGATGAAGAGTCTGCAAGAGATGTCCTAGGTAAGCAAGTGTATGTACAGTCACCCAAAAAAAAAACTTGTCACAGCTCTCAGTTGATTGGAATGATAGGAAACATACAAGGGTTTCAAATGATTACACTTTAAGATCTCAGTCACAGATGAATTTTAATAAACATTGTTACAGGAACAAGAGTTTTATAGTGTTGTTTTTATCTTAAAAACTCATGAGGGCATGCGTCAACATCATTACTGTTATGACATCTCTTGTAGCTCTGGAAATAAATAACCAGAATGGAGTCATTCCAGCCAGAACATCTCAGAAGATTACAGCAACTGTTTATCCATCACGTCGAGTCTGCTACACGTTCAAACTTAGTTATGAGCTTTTCTCAATGTCTGGTATGTTATTTAACATGATTACATTGCATTCAGAAAATATCATACATCTTAGCCTCTCCACCCCTAAAGCAAAATCGAACTGGCCATTGAAAGGAAGTGGCCTTTGTATAAAGATTTCTCATAGAGATCAGCACTTCTGAAAAGTCCCTCCAGTGAAGTGATGTGGCTCTTTAGCAAGGTGGCTGTAAATTGAGATTTAGTTGTACTTCATGATGTCAGTGTCCTTTCTGGCCCTACCCACACATATCACAGCTTTATCTATAGTGGTTTACTTAAAGGAGGGCCTGGGTGAAATCATGGAACTGATATATTTTTCTTCCTGCAGATGATGGTAAATATTTTTTAACATGCCCCAAGAGACAACTAGTTGAACTGCAGTGCCAAGGAGTGTATCCAACTCTTTCTGTAACTGATGCCCGCTGCCTGGGGAGCGGTAAAGGATACAGTAAAGTACAGATATGGACCCTATTCTCACTTGACAGGTCAGATAATATAATCAAACACTTTGCTGGATAAGGTTTAAGTTGGTTGTTGCAAGATGTTATGTTTGCTTTGTAAAAAGTAAATCACTAATCAATCAAATATTTGGGTAAATTAAGCACATCTGACCCTTGTATATTATGCCACAGCTAGTCTTTTGTGGGTTAACCTTCATCATAGATAATGAATGTAACATATCTGGTTCTTACTTTGTAGCCTGAATGAATGCTTGGAATCAGATCCATCTCCATCAGAACTCCTTTATGCTGCAGTCACTCGACACAGGTCAGTAACTAATATCGTTACAAATCACTGTTATACACTACGTTTCAGAACATTGCACTTCTGTGATTTTTTTTATGATGTCTTAATCATGCTGGGAACAAACAACTGTGGATCATTATCCTGCTTATGAATTGTTGATTGCATCCAATTTTCACAGCACAAGGCGCCGAGTCCCAGTCTACACAAGAGCCATAATGGATTTCAACTTTGGAGCAGCTCCTCTGGGCAGCGACTCATGTGTAGTTCATCTGAACCTGCAGAACACAGGATCTGTTCCTGCTGAATGGTATGTAGTATCACACTTTTTACCTTGTACAACTGTGTAGGGCTGTTGTCTTGATCTTCATTCTCAAAGCCAACCTTTTGCTTTGAGTGTGTATTCTATCAAGAACAGGCAAGTTCACCCATAAATTATTAAAGGGCTGATCAAGCATGCTCAAGTGTAACAGATGCTACAGGTTACACAACTCAATGACAGCCCAGTTCACTATCAACTTTGGTCAATCTTATCTTATATCTCACACATGATGGACAGAGGTTTCATTAACAACCGGGAACTGACCAAATTGACCAACTGTAAGAGTAATTTTGCCCGCCAGTCTGTCCATTCCTAGGAACGTTTTTCTCATTAAGTTTAAAACGTTTTGCCTGTCTGTAGAAACCAGTGGCCCTATTCCTGAAAATCTCAACGAACCCTGTGGTTGGACTTATACTGAAATGTAAAATTATGAATGACTCTCTACTATATTTTGGGAATATGGTTTGTAAGATAACTGATCATATTTGTCGCATTGCAGGGCTTTCTTGTATCCAAGTGATCTACAGCTTGAACTTGAGTATTGGACTGAAACAGGAGAATATGATGAAGATGAACTTCACGAGGTAGGAAATGTCAGGAAATTGCTATAGGGGACTGGACTAAGGTCAAGGACAATGTCACTGTTGGGGACTGGGCGTTCAACTATGGTCGGCTAGGAGGCAGTCTGAGCACTAACTGACCTTTGTTTTTCGTGACTCTTTAGATGCAGGTCATGGATAACAAACTATTTACCATTGAACCCAGGAGAGGAAAACTGTTGCCAGGAGAGTGTCGCACTGTTATTTTAACATACAGGTGAGTGACTTATAGTGTACAAAGCACAAGTCATTCACTGCACAATGTATACCAAACAAAAAAAAAGTATAACACACAACTCGAGTATCTATAGCATTAAGGAGAAACGACTCAGTTGTTTAAAGAAGGATCAAGCATGTATCCATGTTCAGTATAAACCGTAAAATATTCCCAGCAACCCACAAATTCAATGGTTTTCACATGGTGACATAGTTACTTTGTCTGTTGCATGAATTAGCTTCTACTTCTACATAAAGGACGTGCAAGATCCCGTAAAAGGCGGTCTGTAAGATTCTGCATGAAAAGAAAATTAAAGTGAAAGATGTAAAAGTTAGTCGTAGTTGCTTGGCTGCTTTTGCAGGTTACCCCCAGCATATTGCTCAGGTTATCTCAATGGTCATTTTGTACTCTGGAGTGTCCAGGGGTATTGTATGGGTGCAAACAAAAGAAAAGACTCTGAGGCAGGCTGAAAACTCTAGTGTGTTAATCTGGAGTCCAGTGAGCCAAACTCCCCGTCACCATCCATTGTACTTCTCTATGGCACTCAGTGATAACTGTTTAATATGCACTTGAATTGCCAGCCACCTGTTCACTGGTACCAACAGACTTCCAATCTTGTTCAAGGTCATGAGAGGAAGAGAAATCCTGGTATGATAAGACTTAAATAGACATCTTGGTTTTTCAATTTAGTCAACTGACTCCATGGCCAGCTTAACGTAAAGGTGCTTACCGTAATAAGGGGTCTGCAACTTAGGGAAGTGTCTTCTTGGAATGAGTGTATGTTATAATAGACAGGTGCCTTTCTCAGTAAGTTGTTCATCTGAGATGTGGCTACCCTCAAGTTGGTGTATCAGCAACTAAACAGGGGCAGTACTTTCATTAGCCTAGTTTCCCACCTTTGAGAGATCTTCACCTCAGAGAGTCGCAAACTATAGGAGGAACGAGTTTGGCACTTATGGTAGTCAACCACAGAGTATTAAACAATAAAACTAAGATTAGCTTAAGTTGTGGTCTGGGTGTTGTCTGGCTTGGTCAAGTGGAAATACAAAGTGCAATCCTTGTAGTTAAGACTTCTCTTTTCACTTGAACTATTGAATGACGTTGTACAACATCATTCATTCCCCACTTAATTAAAACGTGAAACCAGCAATGTCTACAAATCATAAATCACCACAAAGTTAACAACTGCGTAAGCACTTACCTAAATATGTCGTTCTGTTAATCACGTAAGCTTCGTTAACTAGGTTAGGTTTTCTCTTTGAACATAGTCTTGTTTTTCTATTTCTTACCGTTGTTGTTGTTGTTTACCCCAGTTGAATTTCATTGGTGTGACTGTGGACCCGGACAGTTTCTATGTGCACTTTGCCAACACACGGCACCTATTTGAGCCTGTTGCTGTGGGAGGGACCTCCCCTCCAGTGCAAGTGTATGAGCTCTACAACGGAGGAGCCAGAGTGGTTAAGTACGAGCTTGATATGGAGCCACTGGCACAGGTCCAAGCTGTAAGCATACTAACTTGTATTCCACTGTTGTGTTTTTTGTGTGCAATTAACAGCATTTGCCTGCTATGTGCCAGATACTAGAACGTTTTTTGCGCGCTAACCATATCATGACGTTACTCTACTGCCCAAGAAAATACGTAGGAAAGATAATAATGTCAAACTAAATAATGGCAGTAAAGCAGACCACATTTGAAAATCATTTTGAAATTCGAGTTTCTGTTGCTCGTTACTCATAATCTACATTTCCACTTCTTTAAATCAAATGTGTCACATTTGAAATATATTCACCTTCTATAGTCTCTTTACCATACACTAACAAAGGTATTAGCGCAAAATATTTTCTTCCTGTAGTTCTTAATATGTCATTGCTATTTCGATGTCATCTCTGCAGCAAAACTATGGCTGTCGCATCTTTGAATGCCTGAATCCATCAGGAGAGATCCCCCCCGGATGTGCTGTTCTGATTTACTGGCAATTTGCTCCACTTGAAGCGAGAACTTACATGGTCAGTTGCTTCAAATTATATTTCTTTTTAAATGTTAATAACCAATCATGTTGATGAGTGCTTATTTAAAATTTCTGAAGCTTGAAGAAGTCCTGTGCAAGGGAAATGTGCTCGTGGACAATAATAGCTAGCTACCCCCCCCCCCCATATTAGGGGGGGGTAGGTATTTTACGCTTAATTAAACTGAAGCATGTACATGATATGTTTCAAGGCCTGGTAATAGCCGTTAACCTTGTAACTTTCTTGTGGACCCGCAGGTGGATGTTCCAGTCCGTATCATTGGTGGAGAGACAGTGCTGGTCACATTTACTGGAGTAGGATATGATCAGCGTATCATGGGAGATACACTTCCTGTCAAGGATGTGGGAAGCACCACAGTGCCTGCTAAACAGATAGTCCAGGTACCTAAACAGGTGAGTGGCTAAACAGGTTAACGCCCAAACAGGTTAGCGCCCAAACAGGAGAGTGCTCAAACAGGTGAGTGCTCAAACAGGTTAGTGCCCAAACAGGTAAGTGTCTAAACAGGTAAGTGCCAAATAGGTAAATATCAGCTCTGTCAATAAGATTTATAAGCACCCATGCCCTTGCACTTAGCAGTGAAATGTGCTGCTACCAGTCAGACAAGCTTGGCATTATGCACATCTCTGTGACAGTTTTCTACAAAAGTCGCAGGTGGGAGGGGGGGGGGGGTAAATTGCACTAGATTACTGTTTCTTTGATGCTTCAAAAGCTGAAGAAAACCAACTAATCAGAAAGGTACGAATAAGATGGAAATCTCCTTACTTGCTGGCTTCTGTGGCACAGCGTATTGGTTTTAAACTGGTAACAATATAGAAGCTTACGCCAAGTTGAACAACAGCATAACAATGCGACAATTGCTTATTTTTCAGCTGTCCTACTTGTCAGTGGAGTGCATTCCGTTTGGTGACGTTCCTTTGTATACAGTGTCTCGTCGTATGTTCTTCCTGGCGAATTCTTCAGAAGATCACATTATATCCTTCAGATGGATCTTAGAGGGATCGGCGATGGAACAGGTTATATTTTTGTTACCACACTTAATTAACAAGCACATATACGTTGTTAGCACTGTTCGGTTTCAAGACAATCAAATTCTTAACAGCTGTGTGGGTTCCTAAAACCGACGTCTGTTATTGACCTCTAAGGGCTGGTTCACACTAGCGACGGAAGCGACGGAAGCGACGGAAGCGGAGTCGTAAGCGGAGTCGGAATCGGAAGAAAGTTCTGATCTAGTGTGAATCGACACGACGGAAGCGACGAAAGCAGAAGCGGAGTGGGAAGAAAAAGAAACTCTTCTGATCCTTCTGACTCCGATTTCGTCGAGCTTCCGACTCCGCTTCCGATTCCGATTTTTGATTTACACTGGATCGTAACGCTCCTTGCGCTTCCGATTCCGACTCCGCTTACGACTCCGCTTCCGTAAGAATTTTCTACTTTTATGATGCTGGAAGTACTTTTTTGTGTGGTTTAGCTGACTCGCAATTGACTTTATTTTAGGTGATAATGATTGAGCCAGATCATGGATTCCTCAAACCAAAGCAGAATGTTCTTCTCAAGGTTGGTCAAATGATATTTGTTGCGTGATGTTGATATTTATAAATTTGATATTTTCTACAAACCGGTTTGTGCTCTGACTTGCTGTGATTCTTTTATAGGTTTCGTTCTTTTCCTGTGGCGCACCTTCACTTTATGACATGGACATAATATGTGAGGTACTTCAACCGTTATAGTCAGGTGTAGCTTTACAAAGTGAAATACTATCTTTTCGTGCTTTCTCGTTACTCTTTACTACGGGTAGCTTACGGGTGGACGTGACGCGTCTTTCTTTGCAGATTGTTGATGAGACGGAGATGGCAGAGTATAACCAGCGTCTTATAGACTGGACCAACATGAAGGAGGAGAGACAGTACACCTTCACAATAACGGAAGACGATTTGAAAAGACCTCAGTCAGGGCCGCACCTTAAATCCATCAGCCATCCTAGTCGAGGCAAGTCTCAATCTGAAGGAGACTTGAGGAAATACCGGGCCTTGCCTCCGATAGGATCACCCAGGGAAACAAAGAGAAAAAAGACAGGCAGATCATCTCGTCCAGACACTCCGCCACAACCCGTGCCTCCAGAATCGTTCCTTCTTCACTTGGGAATCACTGCTAGAACGCATGCGATAGGAGAGTTTTATGGCAGCTTCCCAGCAGCCGTCAACAACTTTTTGATCGACCAGTGAGTTGTCGCATTTGGACTAAAAGTAAAATAAATTTTGTCACTGTTTTAATGCAGTTTTTTTGTAGTGAGGAATTGCTGTTGTATGCCGAAAAGGTTGGGGTGTTATGAGACAGTTTTAGTTGGGTTGGTCAGGTTCTAAGATTTGATCGTCGTGTTTTGCTGGTTTTTTCAGTCACCCCGTTCCATGTAACATGTTACTGTATAATTTGCAGGCGTTACGTATTGTCTCAAGGAACTGGTGGCCAAGAGAAAGAGGAACTGTCAGCCTTAGTCTCTAGCACGCGATCAGAAATGACGATCATTCAGGATGTGCTGTCTGTGATTTTAAGGTAACTACCTTCATCCTCCAATCCTTTTCATTGGATCAGGCTCAAGGGTACTGTGAGGAATACGCGGTACATACGAGAAGAAATCTGAAAAGAAATCTGGCCATAAGCCGGGCATCTCTTTCCTCATCTACACATTTGTGACAGTTCTTTTGTTCTGTTTATGTACATACAGGGGTCTCTTGGATGATGACAATTTCCATCAAAGCATGTCCGGGATAAACCAGGAGCCTGTGCCCTACTTTAGACAGCTGTGTGAAAGTCAGTACACAACTGTCCCCAGGCCTTCCTCTGCCAGCAGTCAAAGTAGTGACCAGTCTATTTCTGGTGAGAAGTTTGGTGGAGAGCTTGAACAGCAGCCCAGTAACAAACAGGTAAAAATGGCAAACAGCATCGAACGCTAAATGATAAATGCGTTTTCCAAAATTTGTTAATTCTGATAGTGGCTTGTATGTTCTTCTTTATGAATGAATAACTTAGTTTTCAGTCTGCATTCACGTGCTTACAGGACGATTGATCAGAAAACATCCATTAACCCCCCCCCCCCACCCCCAAAGCTCCCACCCATTCCTCCGAAAATTGGTAAAACTCTCACTTGCGTTAAAAACGTTATGCTTATGTGACAGTGCTATGAAAGCCCTTGTAACCGGTAACGGTATTTGTGTTACACAGCGAACTGGCAGTGATCACAGTCGTGAAGCTGGAGCAGCAGAAGAAAGAGTCGTGAGTAGGACCCATCAGATAGTACAGCGCACATCTGAATCATCACTCTCCATAGCGGCTGACAGATTGATGGACGCAGACGTTGATCCAGAATCACTAACATCACAGAGACAAACAGTGCGCAGGTTTGTGCAGTAAACGGTCAGCTTGTTAGTCATTCAGGAAATGGTCCAACCAAGGCTGCAAGCAGCTTGAAGAAGAATCACTAATAGAACATGGTGATGTAACATCAGAAGCTGGTAACATCTCTAAGGCGCCTTGTCACTAGCGCTAAATAACGTTAATTTTCACCTCTTAACGTCTAAACCCTGTACAGACAATTTAAAACGCGAACAGTATTTATCTCAGTTCAGGGCATTTTAATTTCAAGTTCAGTCCCATTCTCAGACTGTTGAGAGGGTCTTAATATTTTTATACCTTATTACTTATTGTCCAATCTGATTCTGTTCTGTTTTATTTTTACCCATGTCGTCATTGCAAGGGATGTTTACTCTTAGCAATGCGCATTAATTTCATTCAGAAATTTTACGTTCTTGTTCGCGATGATCTGAACGATTTAACCCTTGAATAATCTCGTAGTTAAGTCCCTTTAAAGTTTTTAAGTTGACCGTGTGCTTCTGTGTTGGATTTGGCTTGGAGCCATTGTGCAAATTTGGTGCCTTGTTTTGCAACTGAGAGTCTTGTAGTTAACGTTAGTAATGTCTCGAGTAAGCTAGTGACTGGAGCTTTTCTTGGACTTTGCTTCACAGCCTTTAGCTAGTACATCCCCTAATTTCCTCTACCCTATTTGCTGGTCTGTAGCTTATCATATATTTCTCTTAGATTGCCCGAGTTCGAGTCACTGGTGGAGTCCATTCTTGAAAATTCTCTTCTGAACTTGCTGACTGAAGCCAATCATGGAGAGGTTAACCTGACTTCACGGACAAGAGTGATAGCCTTGCCGCCCAATAGAGCAGCAATAAAGTCAACAAGATAGTGTAAAATAACGGTCATATTGCACGGGAAACTTGTAAATAATAAATTATTTTCCCTGCATCAGAAAACGAGACAACCTTGGAACAAGAAAGAGCTCCATATCAAAAATGCTTTAGTTGACAGTATCACAAGAAACCTTTTCAAAAATGTATGGTGAAAGATACATCAGTGTTGTATTTAACATTCATTTTGGTCTGTTCAAAGCGTGTTCTACATTTTAAAGCTATTCTTCACGGGTTTTTATAGACGGAATCTGAGTTTTCCTATCTTAACCTTGTAACCTTTGAATGTGTAATAAACGTTTTGTATTATAGTCTTACACATGTTCTCTCTGTTTTAATAGTTTTAAGCTCATTATGCCAGTGTTTATAATTTATAATTGTACAAATAATTATATGAAAAAAACATATATTTGAACAGCGGAGAAAGATGTGAAGACATGATTGATCACCTCAGTTATGGACACAATGTGGAATTAAAGCCTGAAAAAAAATGCAGGCCTGAACGGGATTTGCACCCATGACCTCCAATTCTAGATTGGAAAGTGTTATGGACACGATGTGGAATTAAAGCCTGAAAAAAAAATGCAGGCCTAAACGGGATTTGCACCCCTGACCTCCAATTCTAGATTGGAAAGTGTTATGGACACGATGTGGAATTAAAGCCTGAAAAAAAATGCAGGCCTGAACGGGATTTGCACCCATGACCTCCAATTCTAGATTGGAAAGTGTTATGGACACAATGT
>OMLO01000207.1_pt1 | contig 33421 bp, 19 predicted proteins | sample 1674811 | NCBI WGS metagenome assembly OMLO01 (sample SAMN06265003, study PRJEB25207) | coral metagenome | isolation source: Coral host | place: Mexico:La Bocana,Puerto Morelos, Mexico | collected 2008-11-13
TCGTGGCTCGAGTTCGCAGACCGTATTTTTCGGCGAAGACAAGCGACAGCCGGAAATAGGTCTGCGTTCGCAGGCTAACATGCCACATGTCAAAAATGGATTGTTGTAATTGGATGTAGCTTAGAAACAAAACTCCCCTGGGTATTAGGAAGCAGTAACTTGTATAACTTAAGCTTTCATTTGAGACCAAAATTGCCATTTTATGTTCACCATATACGACATTCCATAAACTTTTCAACAAAACGTCTTAGCTTTAGACATGGCTTCTAGAAGAATTCAGGTAGGTCAAGTATCATGATAAAGAGCAAGAAGTCACTGGTTTTACTATCGAAGAAACTGGCGAGAGCCGACAAGCTTGTCAAACACGGCAAGAACAAAGCTTGCTCCACAATGTGGATTGCCAGATGGAACACTTTTTTGACCTAGAGCAGCAAGAAAGGGGGAGCGATTCCAATGTTAAGCTATACCCTAGCAAGGAAGAAGAAGAAAGTGACTAAAGCGTGGCAATGAAGAATCTGCAAGCGAAGAAAACAATGGTCTACCACATTGCAGGAAATTAATGTTGAACAATTTTCCATTCCTTGTGGCCTGACCAGAGATCTCAGAAATAACTCAACTCCCAAAGATTTCTTCAATATATTTATAGAGAAAGAGGAAGGAAGGCCGTACCTTCTACACGTCCCAACAATGTGGCATTTCTTTATGTCGCCAAATGCAGGGTGAACAATCATGTTTTGCTCCATGGCATAGTGGAATTTTGTGGCGACTAGAACCTCTAAGTGTTCTGCTACAGTTATTTTAGAATCATTTGTGCTTATAGCATTGTTTTACAGTGAAAACTATTGTAGCACACATGTCCTGCTGTGTGTGTGGATGAAAACAACCACCACGATTGCTATTGTTTTTAAAAAATTATTATTTATAGATGCCGAGAGTGAACAAATATGGATTGTTAAAAGTGGAACTTTTAATTTCGGCATAAAAATAGGCTTCTTACTGCTCTTGACTTATGAAAAATCATTTTATAGGAGCGCCTTGTGACGTTTCGTGATATCAGCATTGGCAGGCAAATTCAAAATTGACCTGTGCTATAAAATGGAAGATTCCTTTCTTTGAGGAGAAATATGTGATCTGTTTTCTGGTGTTGTATTTAAAGAAAGCTTCAGAAGTTCTCCAGCTTTAGAATTTTTTTCAAGAGAGCGAGGCTCAGGTTGAAAGTAAAATATTATAGGCAGAAAGTGTATTATTTAACAAGCAACTTTGTAAAGTTTCCTTTCAATGAGTAAATAAAAGACATCTTAATTATTTATGCAGCGGTGAATGTGCTCACTGTGGCAGACATTTTCTCTGGAATTTCAGGGGGTGGTCTGAGCTCTAGGGTGTAGAGCTCAGCAGGTTAAATGATGCTTTTCTCTAGGCAGCATTTGTTTTCTTTTGATCCCAGACATCTGTTGAAATGACGTTTTCTGCAGGCTGTTTCATGAACCATTGGTTTCAACCGTTGACTCAAAATAAGTGATCCCAAGATAAACATATTTCTTGGCTACAATTTGCAGCAAATTCCTCAAATCAACTCAAAAGTAGCAAGTTTGAGGCACATTTTATCCTTGCCATGGATTTTGCATCAGTCACACTCTTCTGTGTGACATATCTTGGATTGTATCTTGCTGGAAAGTGCAAAACTCAACAAAACGTTCCCAATGTCAAAGATTCACTCATCATATGCTCATGATTTTCCAGAACAGGGGATCACTTCAACAGACATCTGGAATAAATAGTATTTACAATGATATCTTTAAGTTAAAGCCAAACTAAAACTACCACAAGTTACCTGCTGACAAAATGAAACTTCTCTGAGTCTTCTCTCCATCAGCTGCATTCTACTCCCATTGCTGAGACAAGTGATTGAGAAGATGCTGATTTTAAAGAGAATATTCCTGTCCTCACTAACACCACCAAAACTAGAATGCCTTGAATGTGTTTTAGCATGATGCTGGCTCCTCACTGAATTATTATCCTTAGAAGAAGAATAAATGTTGTTTGTTTTGTCGCCATCACTAGCAGACCTGGGCCTTCCACCTAAACTCTCAACTCTTAGTAGTGCCCCATGCTTGCTGACTTCAGATGGGTTTTCCTCACAATTGTTTGTTCCACCAATTATTCCCTCGCCATCAAAGCTCTTTGCTTTTTTAACTGCTTGATGCTGCTTAGTATGATTTTCAACATGACTGACGGTAATGGAATGGCTTTCTTTCTGTTCACTCTTTTGTCCGCTCAACTGTTTTTCAAGCTCATTCATTCCCTTGCGTTTATTAAATCTCTCCACCAGGTCATCAATAAGGGTGGGAGGCGCTTGTCTATGGGAAACAATCACTCTTCCAACATACCATAATGGAAAAATAACAGCTTGAGGGTCACCACTTACACCAGGATTATTTGGACTGCTTTTGTTACTGTTGTTTGCTTGTTGTTCAGGAACATTCTCTTTATTAGAATTTTCTGCTTGCTCTGTTACCTGCTTCGCAGCATCACGGATACTGTGCAAAAAGCCAGTAATCTGTAATCAAGAAAAACTAAAATAAGTGAAGAACAGCCTCAATGTAACACAGTCAACAACTTGATTAGCCTGAAATGTCAGTGTCAATGTCCCACCCTCAAGCTCAGCCTAATCCTGTGGCAGGAAAGGAGAGAGACTACTTGTCCTTCAGGACATAACTTGAACAAAGGTAAATAACTTGTTTTCATCAAGGTACCTACAGGCCTCAAATGAAATGATGACACATTAACCTTTCTTCACTGTGCTAATTAGTATTTTGAAGTAGGTTTCTTGTCAGTCTTCTTCTAAGTGAAATGTTGGTTTGCTTAAAATTAAGGCAAAATCTTTTGGAGGTGGAAGTCAGGACATTTGTGAAGATACAGCAAGTAATTTGGGACTAGTCACTGGCTTATGAAGATGAATTTATTCAGAGATAAGCCGTTTTTTGTTTTTGTGTTGAAAGCCATGCAGTGTAATATAATCTGCTTGTTCTGCTCTTCTGCTCCATTTTTATTCCGTCCTTCTGCAGCTCACAGAGGCTATTTGTTTGCCTAATTCAGTAAACAAAAGGTCAAAAAAGATGTTTCCATTCAAGTTTAAGCTCTCAGGCAATACTTCTGGACTTTTTTTAACCAAAACATCTGGTTTGTGTTATGTTCATGTTTTTCTGTTGCTATGGGTTACTGCCACTCCTTTGTCGACTTAAGAGCAATGAAGTGAGTTGACAAAGAAAATTCTACCAAGTTCTGGTTTTGTTTGATTTCGCTGCAATTTTAACATTATAAAGCTGAATTGTTCAATAAGGAATACATTTTACCACTGCCAATGTGTAATAGCTATTAACACTAAAGTGATATATATATTGCTTCGAAGTCAGAAGTGTGGCTTCGGTGTAACTTTGTAATTGGAAATCTGAAGGAAAAATATCATTCTGGAAAAGGTACTTCATTGACTATTCTATTTTTCATTTTTGCCCACAAATGTTTTGGCTGGAAATTGGCTGGAAACCACTCTTTGATCTGAGAGATTGTGTTCGAACATTAGAAGAGGGCCTCCTTTGTTATGAACACTAAACGAAAGAAACTTAATCAAAACTCACTAACTTAACAGAAGTGACAGCATAGTGGCTATGATTGCATAGCGACAGTAGCCACAAAAATGATAAAAATTCACTTCAGCACAAACAAGAAGGACAAAAGCCACCAAAAATTTACTCAACAAAAAAAACAGTTTGGTTTAAAACAATTCTTTCCAAAGTACATGCTGACTAAATGATCGAATGAAAAGTAATCAATTTACATTTTAAGTTTTCTTTTTTTCTTTGCCGTCTATTTCTTTTGCTGGAAATAGTTTTATTGAATACAGTAAGACAGCACACACACCTCACCTCTAAGTTTGAAATGATAAATACTTTTCCTGAGTAAACTTAACACCTTAAAACTTCTCTGCTCTTGAAAGAAACTTCCCTTGATCCTGACATTACAAGTAGGTGCATTTTGCATTGATTACATCAATTTAACAATTCATTCCAAAAACTACCAGTTACAAGAGCTGGTAAAATCTATTATCTGAAACAACAACCAAATCTGCATAAATATTTCTGAGGGAAGAGTTAAGTTAAGTTAAAGTGATAAAAAAATATTACCTCTTTAAATTAACAATCTACAACACAACTGCTACGAGCAAATTGCAAATCTTTACACTCATAAAAAAAAGAAAAGCATTAATCTAGTTATTAACATTTTAATTTTCACAATACAGTATTTTAAAATATTACCATACCATGTGTTTCAAGGATGATGAAGCTAAGCCAGCTTAAAGCGACACAAATATGTTATTTTATTGGAATTTTTCACTCTAATGGTATTGCTTACTCCCTCTAAAAACCAAGACCCGTTGTTGAACTAAACTTTAAAAACCAAATGAATTCCCAGGGCTGTGCAAGTGTTTGTTTTTTAAGGACAATGGGATATTGTGTGACATTGGGCTCATTTGCATAACAATTGTGTACAGGTAGCTGTGCCTATATTACCTTGAACTTCAAACCAATGTAAATTGTACGTGATAAAATTTTTTCAAACGTTCTACTTTCCAAATATTCACTCACATGCGAACAATGAAAGCGATGACAAAATCACGCACAAATCCACGAAAAAAAAATCAAGGTACTAAATCGGATGAACATACACTGTAGCTGTAAAAAAAAAACACTCGCCAAATTTCTTTAGAAATACTCAACGAAAACAATGGTTCGGACAATAAACAACGAGGCATGTTCGAGCAAGGGAGATGACAAGAAAAATAATATAAATTTTGTCGTTACGTAAACTAAGGTAAGAAAGATGACAAAAAATCCTTTGGCAAGTAAAATTCTATTGGAAGAAAAATTTTAAAACGCGATCCCCAGATCATTTTAGTTTTCCAGGGAGTGTGATCAATACAGAAATTTTCTTGTTCCTGTTGATGCTGAAAAGCCAACAAAGTCGAGTTTCTGGAAGGTATATAAACAGGAACAAAAGAACAACACGAGTTCCCATTAAACGTGTATCATATTTCTCCTGAGCAGAGAGCTCCGTGCTATCAGCTCCAATTGAGCGAGAGAAGACTTATGTGCAGAGCCATAGTTTTCATGAAGGAGATGGCAACAGTCGACATTGCGCGAAAAAGAAAGCGAAATCACGGAAACATCAAGGAAACACTATAAGCTTAATTGCCAGTCGAAAGGCACTGAACGTTATCTGAGCTCTCTAGGACTAGTGATTGAAGCTAAATTAAAGTTGAGAGAAAACAAGCAACAGTATAAACGAGAAACTTTACATTATAGCTACATTCAATAGAATTCTAAAAGATACCTTACCGAGCTCATTTCGACCGCTTCAAAGACGTAGCAATAGCAGGACGATGGTTCGTCGGGGATTTTTGTCAAGTAGGCAAAACATGTTTTGTCCGCAGATCGCGCGCAGCGTGTAATGGTCTGCACCTTGTGTTGAAACAAAGTAGTCCTCTCAGAGCAGTCGACTGCCTTTACCGTCATTTCCTCGACGTTCAAATTAATGGGAATTCGCTCCCTTTTTCTACGTATTTCAGCAATAAACCATGGAAGCATGTGCTGTGTGTAACGCTTGTCCAGGACTGCATTGCCGAGGTAGATGAAACGGAAACTATCGGGCGCTTCACGATCATATTGTCGTCCAGTGACAAGTGTTTGTTCATTGATTGTTGTGCACGAGTTGTCGGCGACCTCCGTTTCTTCAAAGCTTCCAACTCCACTGTCTAAGGAATTAGACATTGCAAATTGGTTCGAAGCTGAGGGAGTTGTTCTAGAGCGCAGCCTAAGCCTCTTGTTATCATTGTCGCCTTCCCGCTCCTCTACGTACACCTCCGTTTCCATCAGACAAGGCCAGGGTGAGAAGGGCACATGCGTGGTACACGAGGCTTCCGTCAGCCTCGAGATCGTGTTCAAGTTTTTTGCTGACGCAGGGATTTTTTTTTTCTTTCTTTTCACGAGACCAACACCGCGCTCCTAATGCATTGCACAGTTCAGTTAAGCATGCCACTGAGCATGTTGGTTTTTGAGATTAGGCGGCCAAACAATCTGTCATATTCATGCTAATTCCCAAAACGTGAAAAATTTAGCTTGCTTTGTAATCCCTCCTAACCTAAATATTCCAAAGCTCCACTTTCAAGGGATGGTTCCGACTTAGATGCAAGTGTATTCCTTGTTTTCCTGAAAAGACTCGCTATCGATGCTCAGTGATTGGTCAAGTTTAGTTTAGGGGTTGGTTCTACCCGCGGAATTTGACGCTTCTGTAGAGGAAGCGTGAGAGAAAATTTGGAGGACACTGGATGTTCAAAGACTTCTTCGTTTTCTTTCAGCGGCAAAAATAAAATACAAGCTTGATTTGCCTGACTCCTCATTAAGGGTTCATTGTACTGTAGTACAATTTTACAGGGGTGTGATACAGGGTACTTATTCCTGAAGGAAAAGTACGTGTATTACAAAAAATGTCCTTTTGAGTCTACTTTTTATTTAATCTTACGGAACAACTACTCTCACGCCGCAGAAAACGCTTTTTGTTTTTCCGGTTTTCGATCAAGTCTGTCAAGTCCTCTTGCTCGATCCCTGCTGGTGGTGACGGTGATTCCCAGACTCGACGGGGTCGGGGTGGGGAGATTTCTAGTTTCATGGGACTGAGGCTAGGCCATGTGGAACGCCGCCATCTTTTGTGTGGTTTGCAGGGAATCAAAATGAAACCTCCATTGTTCGATTGCATGTTTCTCGTTGTTTGTGTCTCAGTTTCGGTTATAGCAATGGATGAATCTGCTGCCAATACCACAGAGGGATCAACGGAAGAGAAGTCTACGAACGAAGCCGACACCAAAATGTTAATCTGTATCCTTTCTTTGAATTCTTTGAACACTAGCTATCATCACGTGCAATTGTTTAATTGAAAGCTTAATTAAAGCCTTTTTAGGTCAATTTTACTTTAGCTTAAAAGATTGAACTCCATATGCAAGTTTTCTTGACTGCCATTATTACAGATCGTGCTATTTTTAAGAAAAAACGTTCTGAACAAACCTTTGCAGCAGAAAGTATACTGAACCTTGGCGACTATTCCAAGCAGTATCACATGGTTGAGATAGTCCTCGAAAAAATGTTTAAAGTAAGTATCAAAGGTTCTGATCATATAATAATCATATAATAATTTCGCTTCAAAAGGTAGGTAAGTACTATGACTTGATCTGTGGTCTCTGATTTGAATTTAAATAAAAAAGTAATCTTTGGTACTTAAATTTGCATCTCAGTAAAAAGCATTTTTAGATTGGTCTTAACATAATGATTATCCTATTAATTGTGAAAAAGGTATTACAAGATGCAAGAATCAAAATAATGGAGTCAGGTTACATACCGGGACAAGCATTTCCCACTGACCAAGCCCAGTTAGAAGGTATCTGCCACAAAATCAATTTTTTTGTAACGTATCCCCAGGAGGTACTCCCTCACAATGTCTATATAGGGATATGCTGCCCAACAGGATTGTGACTTGGGGAATCCTAATCATAAACAGGGTATCCATTTTGTAGACATTTCCTAAAACTTGTTATAATATTTTGAATGTACAAAAGCTCATCAAATTATCAGCAGCCATTTGAAATTATTCATAGAGAATTCGCACAAAAAATTACTATAACAAAAAATCAAACCGTTGCACCCTGTGTTATGCATGGTAAGCTACCATAAGGTAGTGATATAAATAAAGAAATTGTCGATCATGGCCTTATCTTCCATTTGAAATTGTAACAATAAGGTTGCTGATTAGAAATAGTAATAGTAGTAGTGTTAGTATCTCGACGTATAGGTCAACCAAATGTATAAGGAAAATAATTTTTCAAAATGACAGGCTATTGAAAATTACTAAATTTATAGAATTGGTATATTCAAAATTGACCTATTTCTAGAGCGGGGTATCATTTTGAATGCAAATTCTTTATAAAATAGGGTCCAAATTTGGAAACTCGGCCAGCACATACCCATTCAAATTATACCCAAGTACCCCCTCCTAGGGAACATAGCATACATAAAATATATGGACGTGAACATCATAATCCAGTGGTGTACACCCATCTGGGCTGTCAGTAAGTTTAGACTCACCCATTACCTTGGGTTTTCATATTGGTTAGTAAATGGTGACAAGTAGGAAATAATTTCAAACATTTTGATAACCTGTGTAACTTGGGGGTTTACGCAATTTTTTAAGTAATTGCAAATTGCAAATTTATTTTTCAGCTTTAGGAAATGTGTTAGAGAACACTGCCCTTTTTGGTGACATTCTTCTTCGACTCCCTGATATAACATACAAGGTAAAATATATGTAAATAACAGAAACAATGTATTCATTTTGTAAACTGTATCGAAATGCAACTTTGAACATATTTTGGACAAAATCAGCCCTTGAAGACCTACGGTAACCTTAATGAATTTAACACTGTATAAAGTGTGAGACTTCTTATTGTGAGGTCTACATGTTAATGAGACAATATGGAAATTATCAACACATTTAATTGTAAGAAATTCTGTGTATGTTGTGGTTCTATTCCAGGTTTATAGTAAATCTAATGAGTGGAAACTCCTAGCGAAATGGAGTGTTAGCTTCAGTAATGAAACAAAAGTCTACGATGAAACAGACTCCAAGTTATTAAATTTGGTGAGTGCTGTTATGTTTTTCTTTCTTGTTTTGTATTGTCACAAGGATGAAACAACTCCCGTCTGTAGATTTAATTTGTCTATTACTATGTACTATGCATGTACCATATAATGTACTGTTTTGCATCAATCTGATTTCACAGATGGCACAAGAACTGAGGCTTGTACCAAGGGATCCAAACTATATTAATCCATACAGAAACATTGCAAAGAAAGAGGTACATGAATAATTAAATTTATAAATGTAAATAGAAGTGAGGAAGCCACATCATTCTAGCAGAACTTTCCATTTGTTAACTTACCAGTAGGTCAATAGAAACAATCTGATATTCTACTTCTATTCAAAAATACCCCACTTTGCATCATATTTTGAACTCTCTTCTTGGTGCTTGGAAAGTGGTCAATCACTGTCTTGCGTCTTTAATATGCTACATGAAAGATCTACGCAGTTTGAAACAAAAACTAAGGCAGTTGGGAAAGTAGAACCCAAAAAAATACACCACAGCTTTGAATAGTACCTCTACAATAGTGGTGCAGTGCTCTACGAACTAGACTGGTTATCAAACCAGTTGGCAGCTGGTCCATTTGAAGGTTCATAATATACATGTAGATGAGTAAGGGAAGCAAGTGAATATATAAAATTAAATACTTGACATTTATTTTGTTGTTGTTAAATATTATTATTTCAGGATTTGAAAAGTGAAAAGAGTAAACAAGAGGACATGTCTTTAAAGAAAAACAAAAAGAAAAAAGAAAAAAAGAAAAGGGGACCTAGATTAAGCCATGCAGAACTGTAAACATTATAATATAAAATGTGTCAATAATTTATTGGCAAACTTAATTCAGCTGTTGTGTTTAATAAGTAACAAGAGCTCAGAGTTTCTGCAATTGACCGCAGTCCAAGGCTTCAGAGTAACCTTGTATAAACTTGTAGCAGTCTTGTCTTTGTAAAGAAGATACCTTACGCGCAGAGGTCCCTTTAAATCTTCCTTTCTAGAAAGGTCGAAGGGACCTCTGCTTGCAGTGTATGTAATTAGAAGAATTGCACTGAACAAATGAAAAGTATGCAATACGCTAAAGAAAACCACTAGCCAAATGTAAGATCAAAATGCAGGAAGAAATATCTGAAAAGGTTTCAAGGAGAACTAAAACTTTATCCACCAAAATGCCATCAAAGAAAATATTATATTTAATATATTACAAGCTACGTGATAAAGTATGTTTTTTAAAGCTTCACATATTTTAAAATGGATGTCAAGAGTGTCAAGAGGTTTTTATAGGAGCCTATTGGCTGCCTTTTGGACATTTGAACTTACATCTTCTTAGTAGTGATTGCACTTTTGGAGAATATCTGGGCAGCTATTCAGTTTTTTTTTACTTCAAAATAATGATAGTGCTACAATAAGTATTGTCTTTTAGCACTGTTGTTGTAGTGCTGTACCAAAAAATCAATTCAAAGTTCCCCAACCTACAATATGCTGCAGTTTGTAAGACTTATCAACTTCATCTAATGAATGCAAATTTTAGACATCTTTGGTTCCATTATTTATTATCAAATTAGTTTAATAGCATTAAATAATCTGCAACTATCTTTGCTTTGAAAAACTGTATGGTAAACATTGGATGAAGAATAAATGCCACCTTATTAACCTTTGTTAAAAGGCAGACATTCTGTGTTCTTTAGTTTGTCACTAAACTACAGTGTCTCATTTCCTGTAGATTTTCCAACCACAATACATATGTCTCTCAGCTTTGCTGAATCTTGTTTGGAGTGAAGAAAAAGTGAAGCTTGTTTGGAAGAAGGCCGATTGTTATTGACTTTGCCTTGAATGGCTCACCATCAATTGAGAACCATGAAAGCTGAAAAAAAAACATACTTAGTCAAATGAAAGGAACAGTTACAATAGACAATGGCATGTGTTTATCTTAGCAGAGAAATGAGCTTACTCCCAGATTATGATTTTTTACTGGTAACATTCTCTGTCATAAAATTAGCAGTTCAGTTTCACATCAGGACTAATTACCACCAGTGACCGCAAAAAGCATGATCAGATGTTATTTGTAGCTCTTGAGAAGGACGGAGAAGTAGAATATACTGTGAAATTTAAAACTTAAATCAATATATGAATAATACCTGTTGGTCTTTAGGATCCAGTTTGAGTTGTTTCACCATCAAGCACTTGTGTCCTGAGTGAAAAAAAATTTATCAACATATTAGAAAAATTAAGGTCAGCACAAACATGCTAGGAAACTTGTCCCATTGAGGTGAACCTGCTCCAGGCAAGTCCCCTTGTGAGAACTACCCATTGTTTTCAAAAGTGGTCTTCATTCAATCTTTTCCATCTGTTGAATCAATCAGATGCGAAATAAACCAACACCATTGCAGCCTGAGTTATTTGAGTTATTTACTGGTTCACTGAGTTGTTTACTAGTTAATTTCATGTGATTGGTCACCACAAACTTTTACAATGCTCAGTTGTGAACTGCTCTATGAACTCTAGATGTGTCTAGTTACTGATTATTACTTGATGAATCATCTAATTCAGTTCTTGATTTTTCCTCTTTTTCCATCCTCCACCTGTTAACAACAACAAAAATCATTTTCAATACAAACTTCTATCTAGTCCTTTTTTCTTCCTGACAAATGTAGATGAAATAAAATGTTGGAAGGAGAATCCCTTTAAAAAACTAAATGAAAAGGAATTATTACTGACTGTAAATCAGCTGTTTCCATATGTCCTGAGTTGGGGGTGGGGCTTTTGAAAAATAGCTTGCTAAACTAAACTGTAGGGTAAATAATAGGACAAGTTAAATTATAATTACAAATACAATTTCTGAAGTTGAGTGTCTCACCCATTTTCAATAAATTCAGTCTTTGTAAGATCTGATGGCCATAGCTTTACTCTCAGAAAACTGTTGGCATTCTGTAGATGAAAAATCAAGTTGTATAAATTCACAAGCCTCGTTTCAATCAGCTGAAGCTAAACATTCTTTGGTTGTGCCTCCATCTCTTCCCTACCCTGAGAGCAGATTTGCTTCCATCTTTCCCAGGTATGTAAGTCTGTATCCTGGCTAATCAAGGAAAGATCAGAATGACTCTCTTCACAGGGTATCTTTTCCATGAAAGTGCTCCCTACCTGTGGGTGACTTGTTCCAAAGGGTTCCACAGACAAACCAAAAGTTTGGACTGCACTGGTAATCCAACCATTGTTGATTATATCTCCTCCAGCATTGAAATGCCTTTGCTGTGATGGATTTGTGCTCTCACAGTCTGCCTTTGGCAGACCATATGACATAACACTTTGTTGTGAGCTAGGGAATGTGTTATTTGACATATCTTGAGGTGACTCACTCACAGGATAGGAAAGCACAGTGTTTAGTACAGGGGGCCAGTCCTGTTGCGAAAAAACAATGACGACTGTTAAGCAGACAGTACAGGTCTACAGTTGTCAATGCCTATAACCACCTTGTCCTCTCCCTGTTCCCCTTCCCTTTTTCCGTCACTCTCTCCCTCCCCCTCAGCATAACATTGATAACTTGTTACATCACTGTAAAACTGCTATTTATAGGTACTACCCCAAGAGATAAATTGAAAGTATGGTTATCTGTAATGTTATTTCATACAAAATGCTTATTATTTGTAGAATACATTATTTTATACAAAATAATAATTATCAATTGATGTCACAAAAAGAAGATTACCTTGATGGCTGCCACAAGATAAGAAAGTTTTCTTCTAAAGGGGCCCACAATCCAAAATCTAAAGTGAATATTAGGTTTATCAATAACATTAATAAGAATAATTTATGTTTCAATAGCAAATGCAATTTGTGCATAAAATAGTTGTCATGAAGGACTGTCAGACTGCATCCGTCTGTGTAAAGTCCTAAAAAGAAAAGCATAATTTTTACTGCTGATGAAATTCAACCTTAGAGTCTTATTAGAGTCAACATGATAACAAGCACAGCTATCCGAGAGAGACTGCCAACTGAGACCACTTACTTATCTTGCTTTTCATTAGCATCTCTGAAGGCTCCCCAGTGCAACTTGGAAAGAGCAAATGTAGGACGACCCTCATCACCCTTAAAAATACAATTAATATTTCTTTTGTTTGACATGTTCAGATGCTTGTTTGTGGATACATTGTGCTTTACAATGAAAACTGTATTTAAAAATAAACATCAGAAAGGAGGGAACCTTAATTTGCATGACATCCACTGGTTTTATATATCCTTTGACAATTGCTAATGCTGCATTTCCAATTTTCCTGTAAAAAAATGCAATAAAATATAATCCTATTAAAAAAAACAATATGAGAAAGTTTCATTTGACACTGCAAGCAACAAAGAAGAAAGGAAACAAACTAAGAATTCACAACACTGTCTGATATTTTCAGACTTAAAGTATTCGTGATTGTTTCAGGCAGGAACAGACAGTTTTCTGCTTGATCTGTGCTATAATAGAGTGAGTGACAATGGTAGCGGTGGCAGTGGCGGTGTGGTGGCAGAGAGTGGTAGCAGGGCAATGTGGTAGTGGCTGCAGTGGTAGCATTGGTGATGAAGATGACAACAACAACTACAATAACTGCATTTGGTGTGATGGATCACAACAGCACATTAATTTTTATGGTCATCTTAAATGTACTGACTTTACACTAATGGGTTAATTTTCACTAACCTTGCTTCAGCAACATTTGTGTTTGAAAAGATCCTGTTACAGAGAGAGTTATGAGTCCCAAGGGGAATGAGTCCAATAGGAATCTTGGAAATTTCTTCCTAAAAGCAACAACAACTCATATGAAATTCATGAATCATTTCCACCATAGAAATTATAATTATAATACGTTTATTAACATGTACTGTTTAGTACTCCACTGTAATTATTAAAAATAACCAAATGTAATAGATATGAAATAAAATACCGGTAATAAAGTTTTAATCTAAATGAATACAAAATTCTGTTGACTGAAATTGGCCGCCATCATCAAATTTTACAATGATTGCATAAGTTGTAAATTTGTTAACAAGATGTATATCTTTTTTCAAGGAACACATTTTGCTACGAGAAAAAAAAAAATACATATTAAACATTCAACAAGATGTGGCCAGGAATCTGCAAAAATAAACATTTTTGTCATGAACATTTATTTATTTATTTTTTGTCTAGTTTGACTGTGTTTCACATTCTTGTAAGTAACCATAGTTACCTGGTCTGACCTTCTAAGCAATCCTGTCACAACCTAGACCATGGAAAAGAAATACAGATTTATGAACTTTTATAAATCAATTCAATATATTTATTTTTCATTATATATTCTATTCATATTAAAGCAGTATTCTTCCAAGGAAACATTGCACTCATGATAAATTTGGATTTTGAACCAAAGGTCACATTAAGTGAAAGTTATACTAAAAGGAAAAAAAATCGTTATCAATTTTTGGATTCAGGCTTTGGCACATATCATCAAGTTTGGAGGATGCTTTGAGAGAAAACAAAGCGTAAGAATTTCTTAAGATAAAGCCAACTGTAACTCTAGATTCTTGAGTTCTTTCCAAACTTCCCAAGTGCATCATAACTGATGCACAACTTAAAGCATGAATCATTTATTGTTTATGACATTGTCAATAGAAATGGCAAAGTGAAGTTACATTCTTAACTCCATCAGCATGCATCATTTGATTATGATAAGTGTTTATATATACTGGTTTTGCTAGCTTATGTTAAAACAACTTAACTTTAATTAAGGGCAGATTTCCAATGAAGGTATTAATTTTACATATAAATCCCATCACTGAAGGAGTCTTAAGTTTATTCCAAGAGGGGGGCATAAGGGGGGTCCGAAAACCGCAAAACCGCACAGAAATACGCCAAAAAACCGCAAACCGCATCGGATTTTTTCCTGAATACCGAAACCGCACGTACATGGAGGCCACAATATGAAAGCTGACGTCAACAAGACTTGTGATATATTCTGATAACATTGTACTTTAATATTAAACTGTAAGCTGATATAATGAACCCTGATGCATTGTAAAACAAAACACTTGGCTCGCGTTTGCAAAACAACCGCATACTGACCGCCTGCCGACCGTTCTAAAGAGTGTTATCACCGCAGACATTTTTTTTCACCGAAAACCGCGAGTTAACAGTTGTAATAACCGCAAACCGCTTAGTGCTTTGAAACCGCAATACCGCAAGTTAAAATGAAAATTACCGCAAAAACGCACCAAAAATAACGCAAAACCGCATCACCGCAAACCCTTACGCCCCCCTCTTCCAATAACCCAGTGCCAAGGTGCTCAGCAATAATTGGTGATTTAGTATTGTTTTTTACACTTCCTAACCTCAAGCAAGGTACCATCTCCTCCAGCAACAACAATACCATCAGTTGTTGGATCAATATACTGTGTCAGGGTTTTAATTTGTCCTTCATATTCAGTCTGTAAACAAACACAAACAACACCAATCACTCAAGTTAGATATAATGTTTACCGGTAGTTTACATTTATAAAATTTTTTTGGAACCAAAAATCAGACTACAAAATGTGGACAAGCAAATAGGGTGCCAGCAGGGAAGAACTTAATCTTCATATTAAGCTTGCCACCTTTATAAAAATAAGTAAACTACAGATATAAACTTAAAACATTAAACAGTAATTTAATAAGTAAATCTATTGAAAAAAATATATAAAATTCTTAGGGGCTATAACATAAATAATATGCAAATTGTGAAACAACCTAAAACCTTGGTTTGTTAGATACCATATCTTATGTCTTGTTGTGAGCAACAAAGTTCACTTGTTGTTACTGGTGCAGTAAAATGTCGTAGTTCAAGCTCTGTTTTGTTCACTACAAGCCTGAATGTTATTGAACCCCAGTTTTCCAGATTGCTGGACTCTTCAAATCCTGAAACTGTATGTCACCCAATAATCATCATCAAGTTGCCACATAATAATTTGAGTAACAGTGAACTTTTTGCAGCAATAAATATTTATTTTGTGCTTAATTATTTTCTTTGATTATCATATCATTACAATAAATCTGATTTAACCTTGACAATGGTAACATCAAGTCCTGCTATATGAAGTATTGGTTCAGCATTTTTCTTTAAAAGAGTTTCTGCACTGCCACTAGAAAGAAAAAGGCATCACCATATGATACATTAAATAATTAAATATTATGCAAAAGACATGCAATGGTTAAATCTGGATTATCTCTATTCCAGAGGAAAACTGAAAATTAGTTTATTCCCAATTTTGCAAACCTCCAAAGGATTGGGAAATCTAAAGTTCCATTTTACACCAAGGTAAATCAAGTAAAATTGGTACCCACAACAATTTTATTCATGCTTGGAAACCTATCTACATAGGATGAGTGCCAGCAAAAGTGGACAGGGTTCTCAATTTCATCTGTGTTGTTCCAAAAAACAAACTGTCTTTAGCTTGTTTTTGTCTACACAGTGTTATTATGGTCATTACCTTCCAGCTGCAGGGTTAAAAAACAAAGTGAGTCTCCTAGGTTTCTTTAATGATGGTAAAGTTGTGTCTCCAAAGGCCTGTTGTCAGTGAAAGCATTACATTGATAAGATTTCATAAATTAAATGGACGACAACATTGTTTATAATAATTGAGATTTACAGGAAGCTTAGTTCTTCCCAAACTTCATTTGGATTAACTGGAATTAAAGACTTTGTAAGATGGCAGGACTAAGTCTTACATCTGTTCTGTGAGCTCTAGATTTTTGGATGTGTCGAAAACGAAGACCCAAAAATGAAGACCGAAGACCTGAGACCCTGTGGTCTAAAATACAGTACAGAAATATACCTTTTAGTGACAATTTTAGCATATTTGTCATCACCAATATTTTATATTTCAAATGCATATGAGCAAATTACGATGGCGTGTTACGAAAACTAAGACCTTTGAAAACTAAGACCTAAGACCTATCTGTCGTTTTCTCAGCATTTCAAGCTCCCACAATTCTCATAAAAGCAACAATCTTCTGCGGAAAGTATCGCAAACATAAAAGTCTTGTAGTGCTCTGTAAGTTAAAAGAGGCTCGGTCATGGTGCTTTTGGCAATGTGTATGTTGTAGTTGTAACCGCTTCCGTTAGAATCGGAATATGTCGCGAAATATTTTGTGGTTTGATCTGCGTCACCACCGTGATTACCGCATTATAGATAGGTATAGATCATAGCTCACATTTCAGTTCTACCTAAGACCCTTTCAGATCAAGATCTACTGAAAACTAGAAGACAAGTTAGAGTGAAATTCTCTAGGAAATCAAGCCCTGTGAACGTTGGTAAGCGACAATTTACTTCAGTGTTTAAGGTTACAATGTTATGAAAGTTTGTGATTCTAAGATATTTATAGATTTCGCCAGATCTTGACTATTCTTTAGTTCCCTTCGATATCACATGCACTTAGTTTTGTGATCATTTAGTTATACAGGAAACGAATATTTAGAGGATTTCTTAATGTAATGATTTCAGTTCCCTGAGGCCACAAGAATAGGAGTACGCAGTTAACGCTACTTATTCATTGATTATGAATAATAAGGGTTAGAAGACAAAGGAAATTGAGAATCCAACTAGGTTAAAATAACTTTTATGGTTAAGTCTGCATACGAGCCTAAGTGGCCCATCAGGTCGGAGCTTATCCCGGTTTCTGTAGCATTAAGCGACTAGGAATATTGCTACTCCCCCCTGAATGGGATGCTATAGTCCATCGCAGGGTTACAGGGTTAAATTTGCCGGTACCCATTTATACACCTGGGTGGAGAGAGGCACTGTGAGAGTTAAGTGTCTTGCCCAGCAACACAACACAATGTCCCCGGCCAGGGCTTGAACCCGGACCACTCGATATGGAGTCAAGCTCACTAACCATGAGGCCACCGCGCCTCCCACAGTTGACCGCATCGCTTCGATAAGTGCCCTGAGGCCACAAGAATAGGAGTACCCAGGAACAATTAAAGAAAGATTCGTAAACCTATATTGGCTTGGTGTTTTGTACTGTGCGTGTAACGACCCGGGAGCGAGATTTTCATTTCTAACTTGAGCGAAACCATTACAGTAGTTAAAAATCAAATTCAGGTAAAAATTAAATTCCTTTGTCTCTTAACCCTACTTATTCATTGATTATGAATAATAAGGGTTAGAAGACAAAGGAAATTGAGAATCCAACTAGGTTAAAATAATTTTTACCTGAATTTAATTTTTAACTACAACATGTACACCACAGAATATGAAACTGAGGAAAATGTCAAAACAGTGATTGTCAAGAAAACGTTGCATGTCCTTGACCAAGGCGAGAAGAGGGTCTTCGTTTTAGACCGGTGAGTCTTCGTTTTAGACCATAGGGTCGTAGACCTTCGGTCTTCGTTTTTGGGTCTTCGTTTTCGACACATCCCTAGATTTCTGTAGCCTCGAAAATGAAATCGAGACTCCGAGAGGGCTTCTATAAATTAAAAGACTTTTATACATATTATCAGAACAAGCTACCTTGGCTTCGTGGCATAATTCTCTTCTTATCATGTACTCCCTGTCAAAAAAAAATTAAATAGAGATTACGTACAGTTTTTGATCACGCAGATCAATCACAACCTAATTTACAAGGTAAAATTTGATGATTTCCGCTGCATTTTGATAGAATAAGGGAACAGAATCTTACCTATACTTATTAGTTCCATAACTCATTAACCATCCAGCAAATAGTGCTGCAGCAATTGACTTTTTTCTATGCTTTCTAATGGTGTAAAACCAAGGCTTTCCGTCCGCCATGTTGGAAAGCAACCATTCCCCAGATCCCCCCAGTTGTCAGTTTGAAGTTTACTTCAAGTACATTGTATCTTTGTGTCCTCAGCTGACGTCGGGCTTTTATCCTCAAACGGCCTCGCGCGTTACCTTTTAGGCACCTTTTACCTTCTTGGCCAAAAAAAATATGACAGGGGCAGGAGATAATGTGTCGTTTTAGAGTTGGTGGTACCTCTTCATGTAGGGATGTAAAAAATTTCAACTACGCTCGCCATATAGGATCTTGGTACCACTTATTTCGGTTTTTTCAAAATCTCCGACAAGGTTCTCCGTCCTTTTTTTATGGAAGTCCCCCCTCATAAAAGATAGCCTGTACTTTACTAGCCGCCTCCACCAGATTCCGAGAAACTTCATCGAAATTCATGCTACTGAAAGCTTCATTTAGCACCTGGATGCATTAAGAGACAAGTTAAATGCGATGACCTAGTCAGTTATGAAAATAGTTCTGTTACCAAACGTGTGCCAGAAATGGAAAAAGCGCCGTTTAAGTCTCACTGAGTTTTATACTTATACCAGAGTTAGTAGAGGAGGTCCTCCTCTAATAACTCTGCTTATACGTGATAGAAAGCTGATGGTGTTCGGATGGCAGTTATTCTTTTTAGTCCTTGCCCATTTTCGTTAAGACGACATATTTGTTTTCCGTTTGTTTGCCATTTCGGTTTGTTTTTGCTTTTGCTTTTAACTGACTGACTGACTGACTGACACTTCAATATGTTTGCCCTCCATCCGCAATCGAAAAGAGCAAGCGAGAATTAAATTTGCCTCAAGTTGGTTCATTTGTATCTTCGAGTTAAGTTTAAATTTTCCGTTTTAAAGACGAAAAATTCTAGCGTTCCAGTATTTGGCAAAAAATAAATAAGATTGAAATAAGTCTTTGCTTTGTCGTCTGCATAAATTCGGTACATGAAAAGTAATTGATCATGAAAGATACCTGTGTCACAGCCGCCCTCCCCGAAAGAAAAAATCGTGGAAGGCGGGTGTGATCGAGCTATCTTGAAAACGGAGAAACACTGCGAAATTAATAGTTAATACTTAATTAATAAGCCAAGGTTCGTTCGGAGGCGATGACTAAGCCGGTCGATATGTAGCTGAAAGACGGTTTCCTTGCCTCCAGAACGTTTTTCATTCTCTGCGTTGCTTTTACCTTTCCAACTGAAATTGACTATTATTTTATATATATATATTATATATATATATAATGCTCTCTCGACTTAGTCACGATATTCTCATTGAGTCATTTTTGCCACGTTATAAATTACCTTTTAATTGACGAAGACATGAAAATAGTAGTTTAGAAAGATAGAAAAACAAGAGATAAGAATGAACCATAAAGAAACAAGAATGGATAACGGCGGAAGGAGATTAACAGGAATTGCGAACGACAAACTTGAAAATATTAGGCTGAAGAAGCGCGAACCGTGATGCAGTTCCTCAACATACTCGCTTATGTAGGAAAAGAAAGGAACTGCTCGCAATCTAGAGAACTGAAAGAAGCAACGAAAAATTTATCAAATGTTGTCACCGCAACCAAAAACGATTCATAAATTTGTCCAAGTATAATTGAAACGTTAATGATTAAAATCAGTCATGCCGCCTTTTCGCAGCCGCCTAGCTCTCTGCGGTGGCTGTTAAAAACAGTAACTTCAAATCCTACTTCTTAGGAGATCGGAGAAGACAATAGAGTTGCTGAAGTTTGTTTTTTTTTTTGTGGAGGCAAGTACTTTGCAGCCAGCGGGATTAGTGGACGCGTTCAACGCCAAATCACACCTTTACTTACAAATAGGCCAATCGTGGCCAACTGTCTCATACTGTAGTAAGTTTGCATTTTATTGAGTTGAGAGTTTTAGCGACTCGTGTCAGTATTAATTTAGGATCACGTATTTTTTACGGGGACAACGTAACACGATAATTTGGATTTAAAATTGCTTACGTATTCAGGATGCATAAATTGCCGCCATGAATTATGACTGACAACAGCAGGGGCCGTCAAGCTTCTGTTTCTCGATCGCTTGGAAGCCAACGTGCTTCGGAGCTCGTTGCGGAATTCGCTTTGCAATTGCCTGCACTTTATTTACTGGGTTTACATTCACGGATTCAATTTACTCCAAGGGCCTCAACTCAACCGTTATAGCTTTTAACAGCGAGGGCAGATTGAGGCGAGAAAGAGAAAAAGTTATTTTCGGTTATCGCGTTTTCAGCTTGGTGCTTGTTTCAGTCCACACTGATTCAGTTGATTCATGCTAACAATCTTAACTTTAAAAAGCTTCCAGCCATCTGACGTTCTCATTCAATTTAGCCCAACATATATTTCATGTGTATTTTTTTTTTCAGTTTTAATGCCCAGAAAGAAATTATTTTAACACGTTGAAATAACTGTCATAATTGATGGAAAGCCTGATTTCGCTTAGGCTCATAATTTGTATTCCTTTTTTCTCTTAATTTCAGTAAGCGTCTTTGTCATCTGTGTCTACTTCTAATAAACGCCTTCTCACGCAAGAGGTGTTTCGTTGTCTTGCTCTGAATAAATTCGCGCCATCATCGACGTTTACACTTGTGGGAGAGTACTGAGCTTTCGAATATGTATTCATTCAATCAAGGGTCTTCTTTTGCAAACGTCTGAGCACAGAAAGATCGACCGCCTTCACACGAGCGAGGGAAATTCCAGCCTCAGCTTTTCCGTGTGTGGCATTGTGAATGAAGAATAAGACCAGATATGTATTGTAATTGTTTTAAGAGAGGCATTGTCCGTAGGGTTTTATAATTAAAATAGACGGGTTTTTTGTGCGGTTTTTTTTTTTTTGCCATCGCAGTTTAATTTTCCAAGTGGTGGTAAGATGTTTTGCGTTTTTTCATGTGACTTCGAACTTCAGCCTCCAGTTATGACACAGAACTAGAATCATTTTGTTTAATAAAATTTCAATATGCTACTCGGCAGCAAATTCCTAAATAAACAGGACAATTTGAATTTATTTAAAAATCATTTTCGTTTTGTTGCTAGAACGCAAGTTTCATTTCATTAACATAAAAGCATATCCACTCGACAATAAAGAAGCTTTGTTCTTTCTGTCCAATCACAGGCAGACACGCCCCTAGAAGGGCGGTGCCTAAACTAAGTGGACGTGAACACAGTAAAGTACTACCCAAACTGTTGCATCCAGTTGTAAATCATTTTATTCTCCCCCGTGATGCTAAAAAGTAACAATTAACACCCGAGTAGCGAAATTTGCAGAAATCTACTGCCGTTGAAAACATAAAACGTGAATTATAGGTTATGGCCACTCCCTAGGGACGTGACAAGTCCCCACCCCCACCCCACCCTTGGGAAGTGCGGTTTATTGGCTTAGCTCGGGTGTGGTCGAGTTGTGTTTAGCTACCAGAAACATGGCGTCGAGTGAAGAAGGTTCAACGCATACACGGACAATACAGAAGAGAGCGAAGAAAACACAAGATCAGGCATGCCAGTTCGATGCATCTCTACTGGAAGGTGAGCGGCATTGTGACTTTTTCTTTGCGTACACGCTCTCTGTGTTCCTAGGACGGTGAACACAATGCCTTTGTGATGTGACGAGTGTTACACAAAGTATAAAATATTTTCTCCTTTTCGCATTTTTCAGAGGAAATTGGAACCTGTGAAGCTTGCAACCAAATTTCTGGGTAAGGAAAGTTGGAATTGATTGATATTGTTTCATGAGCGAGTCGAAAGACCTCGGTTTGAGGGATTGCGAGTTATTCTTTGCTCCCCAGCGCGTTGTTTTATGCCGGCGAAATTTGTCGGTGCCCGTACCAAGAGGCCTAGCAATTTCGAACAGTCTCGGGAGTTTGTTCAGTGATGTGTTCTTTCTCGATTTCATTGTTAAACATCATCCCGGGTGAGTAAAGTGTTGTATTATTTTTTTTTCTCCAAGAATTTCGCCTGTGATACCGAGAACAGCGAGTCGCGTCTGAAGTTTAGAGATATTTCAAAAACAGGAAACGGTGAATCCTTGAAATTCCAAGGGAATTTCGGTTACAGTTTGTGTGCGTCTCGGCCTGTTTTTAGGATTTATCCTGTGTACTGTGTTTTGAGGCATTGTTTTAAATCGGGGCAAAAGAAATCTGCCGTTAAAGAAGTTCTTGCTATCGAAGCGAGTAGATTTCGGCGATCGATATTAGATGTACGTATGAGTGGGCATAATTTCCCAAACGTCATATCTTGCTCTGTTACGTAGTTCGAAGTCGAAAAAAATCGTTTATATGAGTCATCAGTTCATTCTATATTTTTTAGTCTAATGCCGACGATTGGATACAGTGTAATCTTCTGGTATAAAAACATAATACGACAAGTCGTGTACGCACAAAGTTCAATATTTGTTCGTTGACTTACAAAACCTTTTACTCTTAGTATTTCCTGTTACTGTCGAGAATTTCCTAACCGATTTTCTCTTTGAAATAGAAGACTGAAAAATGTTTCCTGAATTGTAATATTTTTGGTTTACTGTCAGTCGTGTTTGTCATACGAACACACTGAAACCAGCTTTGAAGTCAGTTTTGTTGTGAAGTTCATTTCCCTTCGAGAGTTGGGTTAATTCGAAGTCTTGGCAAGCTTCTCGAATGGTTTCACAAATCCTGCCTGGGCTCATTCGCGGCAGGCGTCTGTAGGGCTTATGGTTTAAAAGGTTTATAGCGACCATCGGTTGTTAAAAACGATTTCGAAAATCGCTCGCTGTTTTCATTTGATATTCAAAAAATATTAGAAATAGTAGAAAGAAGTTAAAGAACAGACTTGAGCTTCCATGAGGGATAATTCTTGCCGTCACTTGTAATGGGTATTTAAAAAAAATTCTAAAAAAACGCCTTATGACCATAACTGCTTTGAAAGCTGCTTCTTTTAGCTTAAAGTAATCTCTCAGATTTGGGATAAAATATCCCAATTTCAGAAATGGTTTTCATTTTTATGAATGTATCGAACATGTTAGATGTCAAACAAGTTGATTGTGCTAACAATTTTTAGGTTTTTCTTTTGATGAATTTTAATACCTTGTTTGCGGCTCTGTTATTTATTTTTCCTCAAAATTTTGATTTCTCTGTGCCTTGGGGTCTTCCACAACATTACCACACCCTAAATCCTGTTTTGTGTTTACTCCACCCAAAACAGCTTAGAACCTGCACAGCTTTTGTACCCAAATATCCTAGAACTATTACAAATTTGAATACCTTTGCCATTTATTTCAGCAAGTATTCTTTTGTGGTTGTATTTAAATGCTTAATAGCAGAAGTTTGGGTGCCATTTATTAACTTTTCAAGAGCATTTCTGTTCAATTTGTTTCAGGAAAAATTGTTCAAATTTTGTGGTCATGACAGAATGCTATTAATTAATGGCTTGCCGTCATCTTAAGCATCAAGCTTTTTTTATAAACTCACTGCCAACAGCTGTTTTGTGTATTTTAGATGGGATCTTTTTATTATTAGATCAAGATCTTGCAAGAACGTTTGTGCTTCAATAATTGAGAATATTTCCGAGAATGGTGGTGCATCAGTCAAATTTTCAAAGTTTACACAGTGCAGTTCTGCTATTTAAGCTCTCAGGGGAAATGAAAAATAGTTTGAAATGCTGATAGTAAATGAGTAAAGGGCAAATCTAAGAGAAATGGTTTTGAGTTCAAATTAACAGGAATGTGAATAATAAGTTCAAATTAGCAGGGTCCAACTGTAATTTTCTCTATCGCTGTTATCTGTAGTTTGAAAGGTAGCTAGATCTGACATGTTTATTCTTACATGTTGCTTAAAAATTCATTGGCTGACTCATGAACCCCACACATCTTCAAATTACATTTGGAATTTAAAGGAGCAAGTAAACTTGTGCCAAAACTCAGTTTTGCTTGACATTTTGCATGGAACTATTGAGTCTGATATGGAAGTTTTCTTGAATCCTGTGACCTCTACTCCAGATAAAAAACCCTAGTCTTGTCTCTGAATACTATGGGTGCATTTCTTTGAGAAAATTCAAGATTGGTTTCTTAAATTCAAAAAGGATTACGGTGCATCAAAGGAACCACAGACTGCTTGCCCAGAGTGGGTTGTTTGGTTCTTTAATGCACAGTGATCTGAGTAGACTTGGATATATCTGTTTAGTAGAGAAATCAAGTCAGTTTTTTTTAATTTAAGAATGTAATCTCAGTTGGCTTTTTACAAAGAAATGCACCCTATGTTTGTCTTCAATGACTATGGTTAGCTTGCCAGTTTCTAAGAATTTCTTGAGCAATGTGGTTCTATGGAGAAAATACACAGTGTAAATTTTAAGGCCTTATGCATCTGATGGTGTGATGAGGACTGATGATGTTGAAATATTGGTGACCAGAGGGTTTAAAATACGGTTTTGCCAAAATGCAGTTTCAAACTTTTTCAGCAAACCTGGATTGAGTTGATGTTGTGCACTCCCCTATACTGAATGATGCTTTGGTTTAAATTAAGAAACTGTTTGTTCATTGACAACATTGTTAATTTGCATTTCAGTTCTGCAAATTGTCTGTCACAACCTCATGTCATACAGGTATGAAAAGCATAGCTACATACTTTCTTCACTAGTAGCAGGGATATTTTGTGCCAATCATATTTAACCTGTTGATGTTCTTCCTGTTGATAGCTTGACCCAGATGGGCACATAGAACGAACTACAGTAATTCGGGTTGTTACTACAGATGATGACGAATACAAGGTAAGGTTATAAGTGTTGTGAGACTTGATATATTTCACATAGTGGCTATCTCTGTTATTGGGAGTTCTGATGGCTTGTTGGTTAGTGCGTCAAACTCCAGATCCTGCACAGTCCTGGTTTTGGCCCCAGACTTGGTCATTACGATTTGGCAAAACTACTTCAATTGTTATTCTCCCTCTCCATTCAGGTATATAAATGGACAATAGACTATCATCCTGTCCAGGAAACAGGTCCAGAAATGTCCAAAGTTTGCTTGGGAGCCCTGGAATTCCTGGAATAGGCCTTTTGCAACAGTTGGTCATGTGAATGATAATGTCAAAACTTGAAGCAAAATGTATTTCAGACCTAGAAAGAGCACACATAAATTAGCCAGAGCTCACCAGTTTTTAGGCAAATGCTATGTAAGGTCAAGATTTTATGATGATTTGAATATCAGAAAATTAGAAGGTTTGAAGGTTTGCCCTCCAGAAACCTTTTTGTTTTATTGATCACTATGAAAGGAACTAAGGACTTAACTGACAAAATCAAATGTAGATGCAGAAAGTTATCTGCTGGCATATAACTTATGGAGATAGAAAGAGGGCTAAAATATTTGAAAGCATGAAACATTCCTGGCTCTTAAACTATATGGCAGTTTGAAAACTTGCTGACCAGCTCCCATATGGCTTGATAGCTCAGTTGGTAGAGCACTGTACTGGTATTGCAGAGCTCATGGGTTCAATCCCATTCAGACCTGATTTTTTCCAGCCCTTTTACAACTGCTTAAGCTGTGTGCGTAACTGTGATGGCCAATCATGTCTTCACTTAATCAGGGTGTTCATGTGACTGACTGTTGCAAAAGGCCTATGAACAACTTTGTTCCAGAGTCTTGAAAACTCAAACTCACTGAATTTTATAGTTGTATTAAAAATATGTGTGAAAAGGCAGGTGTCTTAAAAAGTCAGTCGGTCGACAAGAGTGACTGACTTTTAAATATGTGTACTACACAAAATTTGGAGTCCCTGAGTTCTGGGCCCCCAATATTTGTACCTGTAAAACTTCAGGAAAAGCTGCTGACTACGTGTATAAACCTCATATTGTCATTGAAGCAGTCAAAAAATTGAATGGCAAAGAGAAGCTTTTACAATACTGACATCCATACAATAACTACATTACTTTTACAATACTCAACAAACTTTTGTTATTGTTTATTATTATTTTTGTTGTTTACGGTTTCTGAAGCCTTTTTGATATTCAGCTTCATTTTTTGTTATTGTACACTTTTAGGTTACAGAGGCATCACCAGGTAGATATGGAGGACGATGTAATGGAACAGACAACACACAAACAGTGATTGTGTCTCCAGGAGACCACTTGAAGGAAGAATATATGATTGGTGATGAAGATTATGTAGACAGGTCACACTCGCCGCCTCCAATTCTGTTTGATGAGTGAGTCCTTATCAACTTTTCAATCATTATTCTCAGGACTATCAAGAGGTTTTGATTGGCTTGTAGCCTTTATTTTTATGTCCATAACAGATTTTGTTCTTTATGGGTGAATTGTTTCAACTATGTCCAAATTCACCCTTAATGTTCAATAATGACCCATCAACCATGCCTAGCTGTAATAGGTGCTCTGGGTCATGGCCCTTATTCTTTTCCCAGTCATTGTCACTTTTGTTTTAGTAAGTTGTAATATTTAATTATTAAGGGTTGGCTTGGATTGAGCATGGCCAATTCTTTCAGTTCTTGGATATAACAGTTCACTCTCACTGTGCTTTTTTTACCAGATTATGAGTGGGTAGAAGTAAGTTATAGCTGCTCTTAGCTGCCGGAGCTTATCCCTAGTTTATGTAGCATGAAGCAGCTAGGAGTATTTCTCTTCCCCCTGGACAGGATGCTAGTCCATCGTAGGTTAATCCCCCGCAATTTGTTAGGTTTCCCCATCAATTTGCTGGTACCCATTTATGCTCCTGGGTGCAGAGAGGCACTGTGAGAGTTAGTGTCTTGCCCAAGAACACAACAGTGTCCCCAGCCAGGGCTCGAACCCGGACCGCTCGCTCCAGGGATGAGCGCACTAACCATGAGACCACTGCGCCTCCCCTTAAAAGCTAGAGATTAAGGTAAAATCTGTATACATGCTAAAGGGTCCATCAGGCCAGAGCTTATCATGGTTTCCATAGCAAGAAGTGACTAGGAGTATTTGTACCCCTCCCTCCCCCCTGGATGGGTTACCCCAGCATTAAATTTTCCAGTATACATTTATACTCCTGGGTGGAGAGAGGCACTGTAAGAGTAAAGTGTCTTGCCTAAGAACACAACCCAGTGTCCCCAGCCAGGGTCCAAACCTGGACCTCTTGATCCAGAGACGAGCACACTAACAATGAGGTCACCACATCTTTGCTTAAACCTAGAGGAGGAGGGTATAATTACCCTCTAATTGACTACATGTAGGATCCCACCCAGCAAGGGAGCAAAACACTCTTAGACTTCATGCCACTGGGAAAGGAAATGAGTGTTGTACTGATGAGCCACTAGGTTTAAATTGCACATATACTTACCTAATATAATTTTTTTATTTATAAACTTTCCCTATCTAGGACTGAGCCAAATGTAAGCAGTGCTAGAGAATCTCGAAAAGCTGAGTAAGTTGAAATAAAAATTATTATTTATGTCATGCAATTTTGTGGTTATTTCCAAAATTTTCAGAAAAATATGATGAAATTGCCCAGCTCTGTAATAATGCATTAACTGGTCTAGTAGTTATTGCTATTCTGTCACACTAGGGCCAGATATAGTTACCGAGTGACATTGTTTACTGTGTTTACATCTCTCCATATTGTTTCACTCTTTGAACAATAAAACAATGATAGTGTTATGCCATGGCTTCCTAAAAATCGCAAAAATTAATACCCAGCAAGAAAAACTAGTCTTTTACGATAACAAAAATCAGTCCTGCTAAATACAAAATGCCAATCGGAATCCACAAAGTTAAAACTTCTGCAAAAATTGTGTGTTATGCAGTATATAGGCCAGTGTAGTTCTCGTTTTTCTTCTTCCCTTTTAACACTGTTTTTCTTTCATTTAATTAAGCAAAACTGATAATATGAAAAGAAGAAGGACCCATAAGTGCGATTATGAGGGGTGCTCTAAAGTGTACACCAAAAGCTCGCACCTCAAGGCTCACAGGCGTACTCACACCGGAGAGAAACCTTATAAATGCTCCTGGGAGGGCTGCTCATGGCGATTTGCTCGCTCTGATGAACTTACAAGACACTACAGAAAACACACTGGTGCAAAGCCATTCAAATGCTCTCACTGTGACAGGTGCTTTTCAAGGTCAGATCACCTGTCACTCCACATGAAGCGGCACTGAATTGGTTTCCAAAATGACTCCTCAGAAAAAACTTTTGAATGGAAACTGCCGTGATGGCCGTCATGATTGGCAGTTTGGAACTCATCTGTTCCTGTTCCGTGTCAAGTCGCATTAGAGGAGAATCTACAGTGTTCTCTGATTTTAGCTATTCTTTTATCACCCAACTGGAGTAGTAAGTAGTGCGTGTCAAATTTGTAAATACAGGAGAGTTTTGTACTGTCAAAGGCAATGGAGATTTGGTATCTTATTCATGAATTTGAGTCTACCTGCCAGTGCTCACTGTAGAAGTTAATAAGTAGAGCTCTTGTTGCTTAAGGAGCAAAAGTACATTACGCAAGTAGTTGTTTGGAGTCTCATTGGTGAAGCCAGGGAGGAATGTGCAGTTCATGAGTATTGGAAGAAAGCAAGAATTAGTTGGCTTCCTTGGATTCAAGCATCATAGATTCAAGACATTCATATTTAATGTGGGCAAGTTGTGGCTGTTGAACATTCTGTGAAGAAATTTGGAGAGCCTGTGGTACACACTAGGTAAAGGATTCACTTGATAAAGTCTTCTCTTTTTGCATTTTAATCCTCTAGTCATAGCAGTGATAAGCATATAAGAACATCTTCTCGTCATATCATGAATATAGCTCATTAGAAGCAATACAAAGATCTGAGTGTGTGGTTTCTCTGATTAGTCAGAGACATCAAGCAGCTCTTTGTAGAGGTTGGTGGTAAGCATGGAATGAATAGTGGATGTGTCCCATGAGAAAAAGAAGAGCATCAGGTGAATTCTCAGGCTATGCAATTTTGTGCAGAAGTCTTTTGTAATTTATTGACATGCAAGTATGTTTATGCCTTTAGATTCCATTTGGTGGAAATGAAATACCACAGTAAAAGTGTGGCACTAGTAACTAGAACTAGGTTCTGTTGCAGAAGAGTGCATTCATCAACATGAAGTTTAACAAAAGTGTACATAGGTTAGAATTTTAAATTATTAGTTTATATTATGAGTTTTTTGTTATGTTTATTTACTGTGTTAAATTTCCATTTCTGTACTCATTTTAGTTTTTGAAATCCATCTTGGCTTAAAGTAACAACTGTTTTGGGTTGTGTAGACAAACATCTGTAAAAAATAGAGGATATAGGCATTATTGTTACAGTTTGTAAATGCTTTAAAGAATAAATTACCAAGTGAGGAAGGTATCTTTATATTAATGACTGGATTTATGGAAACATGTTGAAGAAAAGTGTGTTCTTTTCAATGAGTGAGGTACACATCTTGTATTTTACCCTACAAAGCCCAAAAATCAGTCAGAGCTATCGAAAAGGAGAAAAAGGAAGATAAGAGAGGAAAAAAGGGCTGATATTACTAACTTTCAATTTTTATATCGTCTGCATTGACACCAGGGTTAAATTTCTTTTAATGTGGTTTTCATAAATCCAGACATACAGTAATTTCATTCCATATGCAATGACAAGGATGGTTTTTGGGGATCTTATGTTATCAGATTTAATGTAAATATTAGATTCATACGTGTATGCATTTTAACAGTGAGGCTCTTGGCAGTTTTTAAACTTTGCAGAGTCTCTTTCTTGTCTTGAAAACATGCAGTTTGGGTTTACAGCAATCAGGAGCGTGATTTCAAATTTTATGAAGTCAAGACGTCATCCTAAAGTGGCATAGAACTTGCACCAGTCATGATTCAACACACAGCCATAGATTTCTGATTGATGTCAGTCTGCAATGATAATCGTGTGTGCATGATAGTCCTGAGGTAGTGTTTTTTTCATTTAGACTCATTGCCTCCCTTGTCCACTTCCACATTGGTTAAGTGAAGTTTCTTGAGAAATATTTGGAGGAAATTCAAATTGCAGACGTACTGCGAGAGATACTATTTTTTTAAGGGGAGGGTGAGGGGAGAGGTAAGTCTGGATAAGTCATCATGGCTAAGTTCTGGATAACCCTGATATTTCTTTGCACCCTTGCCTTGTGTACGTCAATTTTAGGGGGAATGTTGTTTACATTTGCAAACACCCTTTTTGTTTATTGAGTGGAGACTCAAATTGTGTGGCATCCCACAGCTTACTCTACAAAGGATTTTTCTGAGCAGTGTTTGAAGACAAGTAAGAGACGCTTCAAGTTTAGTGACTAAGCATTTTATTAAACGACAAAAGTCATGGCTGGGAATGTAATATTCAATAGTTTAGCCTTCCAGTTGGACTTGCTTCATTGTATGACAGGTCTGTGTTTATAGCTTGTCCTGGTATATATGTTTGGATATTTTCTGGAATCACCCATGGTTTGTTTCATTATTTTTTTTTTCATTACATTTTGCGATCTCATACTTTAAACATGTCCCTGTGCACAGTAAATCTTGTGTGCTGAAATCAGTGTTAAATACTTTTTAATATTTTTTTTTGGTATACAAACTATCATTTTTTAAACAACATTAATGTGCTTTTACCAGACTAGCAGTTCTTTTTATTTGCAAAAATGTTCACTTGTTCAGTTTTCAACAGACGTGTTATTTTCATGTAGTGGGCTTTATAATTATCAGACCTGCTGTACTAGTGTTAAGCAGTGTGTGTGTTTTGGGAATGACTGCAAATGAGTGTGTACTTAAGAGTAAAACTGAACTTGTATATGTATAGTAAATGACACCAAGGCAAACGAGGATTATTATGCAGGTGCTCAAATTTCTGAATTCAACAAGAATAATCTGCAAATTTGGAAAGAAAATTGACGTTAATATTCTAAATTTTATGAGGAAACATGTGACTATTCTTTTTATCACAGTAACGCTGATGAACACAAGCAGGGGTTCTCTTCAAATGAAAATTTGATCTAGGTTAAAGTGGGTTGAATATCCAGCCATGGCTGTTGTGTTTTCATATGACTTGCTTTGTTTGGGTAAGGCTGTTTCTAAAAAGATGCACTAGTTTTAGTTCTGTTTTGATAATGTGTCTTCAGGTAAGAAACATCAGGCTGTTTATGAAATAGAATACCACTCCTATGTACTAGTCTAGCGCAGACAAACCTCTTTACCAATCAGAAATTTTTAAAGATACTTTTGTTTAAAGTGTTGCCAAATGATTAACTCTCAGAACTTGAACATGCCATACTTTTTGCTTGACCAGCCTTACCCAAGATAACATTTATCACTGCTTTTTTATAAGCTGTACTGGTACGTTTTTTATGCCTTTGGCATCCCTATTTTATCTTGCATTTAATCTGTTGTATTGGCTAAATTGTTTTCAGCCTAATAATTGCATTACACTGTCATTTTATAATGACGTCAAGACTTTTTGCTGGAATGTTGCGTGACTGTTTTTTTTTCCTTTTTGAGGGGTCCCCTTTGCTGCTTCTATTATGTGTGATTGGGTTATTTTTTCTTTAAAACTGAGGCCTATGCTCAGTGGGGTAATTACGATGTGCGGTTCAATTATATAGCTATTTAACTTGAAATGAAATTTGCATGGATTTTTCATGAGGCACGGGGACCCTCAGCATATCTCACTATGTGCAAAACTTTATCACATGTTTTTAGTGCATGACATTCACTTGAGTCTGAAAACATGTTAAGTCAAGAATACTTATAAACATTTTGTTATGCAACAATCTTCTCGTTACGCAACACTTCTTCTGTGAAGCGCTGCGTTACGAGTTTAAGAACATGAGTGAAATTTGTACAGTGCTTTAGTCCTTGAAAAGCTTTGAGGCTAGTAATTATTATGAGAAGGCCAGTAGACCATGCACTCTGTGAGTGTCTTTGGTAAACATTTGCGGCAGATTATTTTTCAGGTCCGAATTGCCTGGTGCAATTTACCTGCTTATAATAATATAACAGAATGAAAATAGAAGTTGAACTGAAACTGCTGTCTGTCTTTGTTTGGGTAAGTGAGGGAAATGGCGAATCCACTGGCTTTTTTTTGTGCTGTGGAAGATGACTGGTAGAAAAATTAATAAAAAATGCATTGTCGTGAGATCATAAAGCATGAATGTTTTTTCTTCCTATTGATTGCTTGCTTAAAAATTTACCATTCCCACAACCAGAGCCTTCCGTGAAGTCCTGGAAACGAAAAAAACTGTTCATTCTTGTGCCAGTGCTACCCGTTTCAAAAAGGTTACAGGTTTCGCTGACCGCGTGACCAAAACGGACGGAACATTCTCAGCCACACTCCCCGCCCTTGTCTGCTAGTGTTAGCATTGCGATACCCCACCCCCCTAAATCGACCCAAATCCATATTAAGCCGGGGTAAGAAACGAGTTATAAAACACGTTTCAAAGTTAAGAATGGATTTTAAGTAGTTACCTACATTTCAGACCTTTAAAATTAGTGCGTTTCAAAAACATGACCTCGGCTAAGGGCCTCAAGGAAAAACTAGTTTCATCTAAACATCGTGCGAGGCAAAAGTGGCAAGACACTAGTACATGCATCATTTCAAACCGCAATGTTCAAATTCTACACCATTTTAGAAAATCTCGTTCCCGGCGACATAAGCTGGCTCTACGCGTGTTCAGAAACCTATGCTTGTTAAAAAGGGACAAAACAGCAAGATCAGTATTTATATGACAAGACAGTGATATATACATCAAGATTCGTGTATATACATTAAGATTTGCATATATACATCAAGATTCGTGTATATACATCAAGATTTGTGTATATACATCAAGATCCATATATATATACATTAAGATTTGCATATATACATCAAGACTCGTGTAAATACATCGAGATTCATATATACATCATTAGTATATACTAAAACAGTGGATAGCGTTAAATGCACGCTCTGATTGGCTACTCAAACTCGGAATATCCTTTGCT
>OMLO01000208.1_pt1 | contig 33409 bp, 34 predicted proteins | sample 1674811 | NCBI WGS metagenome assembly OMLO01 (sample SAMN06265003, study PRJEB25207) | coral metagenome | isolation source: Coral host | place: Mexico:La Bocana,Puerto Morelos, Mexico | collected 2008-11-13
AGTAGCTCAGTGGTTAGAGCATCCGACTAGATCACGGAGGGTCGTGGGTTCAAATCCCATCTGGTGCTCGGTTTTTTTCCGAGTTCCCATTTAATGATGCAAATATTTATCTTGTTGTATTTCTTCTAGACTCACTTGGTAAACCAATCTTGGCATCAATTGTAGTGCTAGAGGTGCCTCCAGTCTGGCTGTTCTGAATAGAAGTGGTGCCTTCAGTAAGTGTAATCACCTGGGTTTCTTTTCCTGCCTCAAGCTCGTTTCTAAGACTTGAAATGCATTCCAGCTGAAAAGAAATATTAATCAATCTATAAATCGAAAGCTAATTCTTTGGTGAATCTTGTAGTTTTGTTGCCGTTAACCAGAGGTTTAATTAGAGGCTTACACGTCAGGCTACTGACCTCTCCGTCTCTGTTCTTTACCTTTTCCTACAAATTTCTCTGACCCTGCTGCACGTGCAGGAACAAGTTGGTCAAGCTACTCGATTGCAAGGGATGCCTGACGGGCTTATGCAATTATAAAATTATTAATAATAGTTATAATTAATTGTTTTAAAATTCTGAATTATACCTTGTCCTCTCGGGTACAATTAATCCGTCATTCGAAAGGAATACATTTGAAATTAGAAAAAGGTATTTTTTTAACCAATATCCTTCTGATTGATTATTCTTTTTTTGTTCTCGTCAGTGACATCAATTAGGGTGGTCTTATTTCTTCAGACACCATTTTTCTGCAAAAAAATTTTTATCGAAACATGAAGATTCAACATCAAAAACTATTTGCAAAACGCATTTTAAAACGATTTTGCTTTAATTTACTCCTTGGTTTACGTTTAAATCAAGACATCTTAGCAATAACAATAGCGATTGAATTCAATTTAAAACATTTTAATTGTACTTTACAGGAAAGCTTTAAAGGTGTCTACTTATGAGAATTTTGCATCATTTTCCTAAACATTGTTTGCTATTCCATCTTATACGCCCTTATTATGTTTGGTTAAGATTTCTACGTAATTGGGTATTCAATGGAACATAATATGTAAGTCCTTTCGATATACCTCCCCCTGCCTCTGTCTCCTGTTTACAGCGCTAGTTTGGGCTCTCGGAGACCGAAGTAAAGCTTTAAAGCCTTCAGTCTCAAAGAGACCAAATAGAGAGACACTTATATTTCATGCACGCATCTCAACTGTTTCACCCAAATGTTGTCAAATTTTCAACTTTGATAAAAGACACCGAATCTAGGTCGTAAATTAAAAACAAATTGAATTCATGAAATGTTTTTCCTACCGCTATTCAGGTAGCTTCAGGTAATATAGTTAGTATTAGTAAATGTTTTATTAGTAAAATTGAATCTACCAAGAGTTACTACAACCTCGTATGGATTACAATCGTTCAGATACGCTGCTCCTCAAGTATGAAATACGTTGCCTGACGACATAAGAACTTGTCAATCCCTTATTGTTTTTAAGCCCGCTCTTCTCAATATTTTTGTATAGACTAAGATAGCCTAAGAAATAGTAATGATAACTGTTATTTATTTATTTTTACTTTTTACATGTAACTATATCAATTTACTCGGAGATACTAGCTCTCTCGAGCTACTCTAAATCTCAGTTTAAATAAAGTCGCATGTATTGACATAGACGATTTTCGTAATTCTCCATAAATCGTTTTCACTGCATGTTCTGTATTATTAAAAATTCCCTATGTCAAAATTAAGATTTTTTGCGATAGATCATTCACGTGGTTTCTGAAAAATTTTTTTGCCAAATTTCTTCAAATTCTAACGACTGGATCGTTAGAAATCGGAAAGTTTCTGCGAAAGCGATCGGTCTTAATTTTTCGAGCAACTGCGCATGCGCTGCATTTAACTGGATTCTTTCGTTAACAAAGAAAAAGCTGAGAATTGCTGGGATCTTTGCGTCGTTACCGTACCTTTTCTAACATATCTTTGTAATAAAAGACTGAAGCCATCAATACACTGCATTAATAATAGAGAAAAATAGCGCAGATAGTGCGGGTGTTGAGTAAAAAAAGGATCGCTCTATTGACGACATGTTTGTTTTTGCAATCCTTGTGTGCGCGCTGAATCGTATCAGCAAAAGCACGCGCGAAAACTGTGTTCGGCCACCTTAATCAGCCTTTGAACAACCCAGGAGCACCCGCTTTTAGGCTTGGCCTGAATTTGTGAGTGATTCTTATAAGTGAAACTTTAAGGGAACCTTCTAGCTCTGGTAACTGTAAAATCCAGGTGATCGAGGTGTTTCAGGAAATTTAAGCACATAAGAAAACAAAAAAAATGTTCCCATGTTGCAAACAAGATAAAATTCTTGCACGACCTTTGTAAAAAGTTGGTCGTAAGGTAAATAAGTTGCATACGAGCAGTTTTACGAGTTATAGAGCAAGCAGAGGTCATGATGCAGGACAGAAAGGTACCCTTTTTAGAGAGGGTTACATTCGCCTATCTTCCCTAGTTTGGAGATCAAAACGCGAAATTCATCTCTCTTCGACATTCCCACTATTTGGGAAGCCTAACAGGTACCTTGTTTTAGAGAGGGCTACATAGGCCTACCTTGCCCGCATTGCCATCACAACACGGAATTCAGTATTTCTCTTTCCCAATCCCGCTGCTCAGGAGAGAAAGCTAGAGCCATATGTGCGAGAGCTGACAGGCCATCCATGTGGTCGTTATTTTGTCTTCCATCGTTTATATAAGACGGTTAATTTTCAATAATAAATGATTGCCGCCATTGTTCCTTTTATGCCCCAGGCAAGAACTTTTAATCTTCCCCAAAACGGACAACGATGACATCCCAAAATATCCCCGTCGATCGAGGCTAGGGGCCTCCAGGAGGAAAATGTCTGCATTATTTAAAGTGCATATTGCGAATTTGAGAAACCCAAATTACGATTGATTAGAGAGCTTTATTTGCCCCTATATCAATAGAAGTACGCCACTTAAAGTTTTACCGAAGTGTTAAATGCTTTAAATAATCTTCCGGCCGCTACATCTGCAGGTGTACCCCATCTTGGCTGGGTTTAACAGAGGATGTATTAAACAAAGATTAAACGCTCCAAGGCAATACCTTTTTTGTTGGTTGCTGTAGATTAGACATGAAGCAAGCTAGATTGCTCAAGTTGAACTGAACGATATCTAATATGCTATTAAAAGGAATTTTCTGTGATATTTTTTTGCCAAAAAACATCTGCTGCGCGTTGCTGACTGTTTACTTAATAAAATACGTAGTCTGTAAATTAAAATGCACTAAGATAGACATATTTATTTCCACTGCCTTAAACAGCGCGAAACACAGGAACCGACCTTCAAAGCCATTTAGACGAGTGATAAGAGTGAAGCTGAACTTTCCAAGGTATTTCCTCGCATTTCCTGCATGTGTACAACATAATTAGATCTATTCTACTCAGTTGAATCTTCCGAAATCTTCTAATTTCTGAGTTTGTTTCTCTTTTTTTTTGAAAAATTGCTGTTCACTATTGGCAAACAAAAAATAGAATTTGACTGACGAACAACAGGTAAAAAACTACTTTAGTGAACGGAGCGAGATAGACGAATAAGCGAGACATTAATGGGAGTTCAGGAATCTCTAGTTATAAGTTAAAGTTTCGGCAATTTCTCAGCTATCGGATAAAATTTTGGTCCTTTTTGCAGATATCAGTTATAAACAAGTCATCTATTTTGCATCAGCTAACAGCTGAAATCTTGACTAATTTCCAGCTATCCGTTATACCCAATCCAGAACTCCATGTATTAATTCGCTCTAAAAAACAACCGACCTTTGCTACATGCAGGCACATTTACAATGCATGTGCACGGTCAATTGCAAAAATTAGCCATGCCCTGTCATCTTATGAGGAAGAACACTAATACACGAAGATAACAGCTGCATCAAAAGCTTGTTCACGGCTTGCTCGATCTTGCTGTCAGGCCCGGACGACACTGGCACTCGAGTCGAGCATTGCAAGCATCGCCCATGAAAACAGGGTGAACAAGTCAGAAACATTGATCAGCTCTCAAATGTAGAAACTAGCCGGCTTGCAACGACTAAGTTTGTACACTTTTACGCAAAGTTTAATTCAGTTATTATGAACCTTCGATATCTGTGTGAATATAACTTCATGAGAAAAACTCCCAACTTTGCTAGCTCACTTTAACAACAATAAGCAAAAAGTGAAGTATTTATGTCTAGAATTAGAATAGTATAGTCTGTTAGAAAATTTAGTTTTTTGCTAACTATACATAGAAAAAAATATCAAAAGCAGAGTTCTGAGACAGGTGCAACTAAAGGCGAACGTCCGTTATACGTCGAGTTCAAAGTATTTTCCTGAAGGATAATGGTGAAAAACGTCCACAGTATCTCTGATATCTGTAAATCATGTATTGCGTTTATGGAGCTAAGTGGTAATAAAGTTCTCTTATCTAAACAGGCTTAGTCAACGGTCATCATGGAAATATTCTTGAACATTCTGGCTGGGATAATGATTATGGTGAGTTTGTTGTCAAATGTCATAATCATAAGGGCAAATCGCAACATGAACGTTGGTGCCAGCAAATCAACGAGATCAAATTTTCTCTCAGTTTATTTAACAATTATTTTATTTTTTCCGCATTGGATAAGATAAGATAACAGACAAGGCGCGTAGAAATTAGCTTGGTTTGATCACTGGAATAACTGTTTCATCAAATTCTTCAATTCATTGGATTATGTGGCATTTCTTTGTGTTCGCCACAAAGGATGGCAGAAAAAGGCGGAAAATTCTAGCCCTGCGTTTACTTAGTTTCGATTAATCGGTCAAGCGAGACCGAAATACTGAAACCGCGAGGAAAAAATGGAACGAGACACTCGCAAAAGGATGGTCTACCGACCAAGCCGGAGAGTTTGAATTATGCGTTGGTCTCACAACACAAAAATATGATTGGCTTATGTTAGGAGCATTAACGACACGTGACGTGTGATGTCTTGGAGGAATGTTTATTTCGCTTTCTGAAAATAGAAAGTTTTGTAACCGCAGCAAATCAAAGCGTTGGAATTGCGTCTTACCGGCCGTGATCTTCTTGCTCTTTTACCAACAGGCTACGGAAACAGTATATTCATCAAGTGTTTTGTTTGGAAAGCTTTTCGCCTCGAACCCGAATGCGAGCGTGTCTAGCGTATTAGTGATTTCGCTACTCAACACCAGGTCAACAGCATCGTCGAAGAACAATTTCTTGAATATGATTTCTTGAATACTTTTTGCCGTCCATTTGAAAGGTTGAACCGGACTTTCACTATAGTGAAACTGGAAATTTACTTGAAACTTTTCGCTGCCATCGGCAAACATGCCACCGCAGTTGGATAATCTCCTAAATTCTCGATTGAAATTCTGCATTTCAAATTTGTGCAATAAATTTTAAATCTACACCTACAGACGCAGCAAAAAATCGTTTCAAGAAGTCTTCAAAATGTCTTTGGCCGTGTCGCTTAACGAACACTGAATAAAGATATGCTTGTCACAGCATGGCTTTTTCTCGCTACTTGGACTACGAGTATTTCCTTTTTAGTTTAGTCCGTCGTGCCATCGTGTCCATCGCATGAACTTTCTCTACAATTTTACAATCGTTGTAATTTTAGACCTTAACTCTTCAGGCGTAAATTTCAATATTTACTTCTTGAAATAGTAGAGAGCAAAGAAAACGAATTGACAATGGAAAAACAGAAAGCCAGGATATTTTTCACTATCTGTTCAGAGAGCAGGCTATTTAAACCAAAAGTGTTGAATGCCTTTCAGAAAACATAAATTATCTTGTTCGAGACCAACATTTTCTGGAGCGTGGTAGTGTCTTCCTCAAGGAATCGACGTTTTTCGGTTTCTGTTTGCTTTCACTAATGTTCATTTAATCTTTCTTATATTCGTCAGAGTTACAACTTTGCTCAAGTGTCGGGAGAATCCTCTGCAGGTATATAAAATTATGTACAGACTGAAACACCAGATGACGTCAAGTCTAATCGCGTATTGAATATGAAGCTAACGTGAAATATTTAAAAACAATCCGCCACCAATCCGTCGCATTTTCAGATACACACTAATGCCTTTGTAATAATTTTATGAAGCAACATCAATATATCTTCCCACCCCATATCTAACGTCAGGTTTAAATTGCGCAAAAGGTAGTTTATCCAATTTGTTATTTAATTAAGCAGTTTGTCAAAGAAGTGTATTATCACTTTTTTCAGGGCCCAAATACAGAGGATACTGGAAATTCGATGGTTCTGATCCAGATTTAAGGTCAGTTGATTGACTGATGGAAACTTTTATATTACTACTGTCGTGGTCATGCTGATTTATAATTCCAGGATACCTGGTACAGGATACACTGTAAGACCTTACGTCTTATTAAGAGAGGGTGCATAGTCTTAGTGATTACGAGATCACTGGTAGCCTTTTTTCGGCCGCCCTAAACAGTCAGTGTTGTTTATTATACTCGGCTACTATATTTTGTTCAGAACAGTTATTTAAAAAGTTACTGGCAATTTTTTGCCAAACGCGTGGGCCTAAAATTACGTGATCGCAAGTAGCGAGTTAATGAATTTTGAGCTAGAATGCAATCATCACGGTTAAAAAACGGCTCAGAAATGACAAACGGTTTGCAAATGACAGGAATTTGTAGCACAGAAGTCAAAAAGTGATTCAAATGGCTAACTGCGTTTCAAGATTTTCAAAATCCTCTGGTGGTGGGTGCCCCGGATCCGTTACGAGGATAGACATCTGGCTTATTTGCGCCCCCTTACTTACACATTCCTTCGGGCCTAATAAAATAATTTGCTGTGACATTGATACTCCCATACTCTGTCTGTAACGAATGACACTTTATTTCGCGGGCTTAATAATTATACGTGCATCGAGACCGTTGGTGTGTTGATGGGACCTCTATCTTGAATGTTGTAGCTCTCAGCTCTCAAGGTGATTTTGTTAACCTGCCGATGGCATTCAAATAAGGATACTTTACACTGTTCACTGATATTTGATCAAATCCAAACTAAACCAGCCAACGGAAAGTCATAGATGGCTAACAATTTTTGACAAAGAGCACTCGATCAAACTCTTCTTTCCCTCCGCGGTGCTTTTTTTCCTCCGCCTCTCAGCATGGACTGCCTGGGCACTAGATAAAGGAAATCTGTGCACCAGATAAGAAGACAAAGAAGAAAGAAAAAGAATATAGCCACATAAGGGAGACTGTGCACCAGATAAGAAGACGAAGAAGAAAGAAGAAGAGACAATTTATTAACGTGTCAATGTCACGTGTCACAGAGCCTGGGAAAATCGCATACTAATTTGGGGACACAAATTAATAGGTAATAAAAAATATATATAAAAAAAGAGATTTTTAAAATAATAAAGCCGTATAAAATAAACTAATATCTTGTAGACAACCTGAGGGAGATTTGGGGATGGGATTTTGTCATTGCTAACCTTCATGCTAGTTTTATCTTCCGTCAATCTGACAAAGAAAGGCCTGATTACAGATTTAACACAAGGAAGCACTGATTAATGCTTATGTGTTTTTGTTTCTTGCAGATACAGTGCTCCTGTAAACTTAACAGAAGGGCGGTGTCCTGGCAGCAAGGCAATGGTTTTCGACGAAGTTGAGTCACGTGTTACGGTACCCAACATAAGCATTGGGAACTCTGATTACACAATTGCGTTTTGGATAAGATTATCCCAACTTGGTGAATTTAGAATATTCCGCTTGTCAAGACGTTGGGAATTGCTTTTTTTAAATATTAATGCCTCTTATGTAAGGGCCTGTCGCGAACTATCCTTTGAAATTTGGATATGTATGGACGTTGGGCGTTTTCGTTTTGATTTAAGGAATAGCTGGACTCATATTGCAGCAACTAGTGAACAAGACGACGTTAAAATTTTCTTCAATGGTGAACCGTCTAAATTTGAAGATAGTTTTATTAGTCCTCCTTTTAACTACATTTATGGAAACGAAACTACAGTTCCTCAAGAGACGTTAGTTATTCGTTACATTTCAAGGCCGTTAATAATGGATCTTGACATCTTTGGATTCGCTTTGCCTCCAGACGAGATTTATGATTTATATAGAGGTTAGCAATTTGTTTATTTTATGAAAAGATTGAATACCTTATTCCATGAAATTATCGTGTACAAGTGACTCATATTATATCAATAATCAAGAGAGAGTTAGTTTATTACCACTAAGACGTTTACAAACTCATTTTTTAACTATTCTGACGCACTGCCTTGGTCCTCCCAGTCATTACTGCTTTCTGAAAACACAGTCAGAAAGCACTTCCTTTGTAGAATCCTCAAACTGTCCATTTACTGGCTCTGCAATGTTGTCAGTCCACTAGCCGCACAAAACTTTCAGTGGATTTCATAGTCTCGACGTATAGACATATAGTCCTGACAGTTTCACTCTGATTTATTGTCCGGCCTTCGCTTCTCTGTTAATTTTGGTGTTATTGTATCTTTGATACAGTCGGTTTTCTAAATTCAAGGACGTGTTATAATTATCATTGCCAAAGAATTAAATTGTGTGTTACTCAAAAACGCGAAATCAAAGTGATTCAACATAAAAAAAAAATGAAAAAGCAGGGAACTCAAAATTGCGAAATAAACGTGTCACGAATTTTTCGTGTAATAAGATTTACAGAAGCACTAAAAGGTGTGGGAATAAGTGTTTGAAAAAGACAAGAAGCAAGAAGAGAAGGAAGAAAAGAGGGAAAGAACCAACCAAAGAGAAAGAAAGAGGAAGATACAAATATAAAGCGGATAGCGTATGGACAGGCTCCCGGCGAGGGGGAAAACAACTCGGAGGGCCAAGTGAGCCCGCGACGAGCGTGAAAAAACATTTGGTGAGGGAAGGGAACTGAGCTTCATTTTTTTTCCCGTTTTCGGGAGCCTACAGTTCGCAAGTTAAATAAAGAAAATAGACCAACAGACTGCCTGACTGACGGACCACCTCCTGACCGACTAACTAAGTTGCATATTAGAAATAACGGTCTGAGTATTTCATTCAACAGAAAGATAACAACTCAGATATACTCTAATACCGCTTTGTAATTGTAGTGAGCTACTGAAGTCACCGTTTTAATAAACATCTTTTCCATTATTGTAGATCTCATGTTAATCACAAACCAAACAAAGGAAGTGAAGGGACGCACACTTACCATCCGGTGGGAGCAACGATCGTGTCCTGTTAACATATACACTGTTCATTATAGACAGTGGAAGCCAGGAAATAATGCAAGCATTTGGAAGGTAGTTAATGTGTCGCGATTTGTAGACTACTATAACCTTGAATTGGAATGCTTCAAGGAATATGAAGTAGCAGTTACTGGATGGGGAGCCAGAACACTTAAACCTTGGAAAGTCAAAACTGGACAAGGTAAGAAAGGATAATATTGGCAATGAAGTATTCACAGGTAAATGTGGAAAAACAATTCTCCTGAGCTTAGCGTCCCTTGCATAAGTACTTAATGTAAAAGAACTGAATCTAGTTGTTAAGGGAGGTTATTTTTAAGTCAAATATAACAAACCAGTGGCCCGTTTCTCAAAAGCCTTTGAAACTTTTCAGGCCCGCAAAGCCATTTTAGTTAATCTGCATCTAAAAACAGAGAGTTGTATACATCTGAAACTTCTTGTATGAAGGGAACCCCTGTTCATATGAAGAATATGTGAATAAAACACCTCTCCTAAGTTATAAGGTTTGAGATTTTGCTATATAACTTTCCGGGTTCGGAAACTTTTCGAGACCTTCGAGAAACGCGCCCCAGGACACGAGAAGTTATTAGATCTCCTCTTTTCTTAAAATCTGCCCTTGAGTATAGAAGGAAAACCAATCTATTAAGGTGGCTGGCAACAGTCCCCAGCACTTTCCAGCAGTTTACTACAACTCTTTATTAACTGATATTATCATATCGGTATTGAGACATATGCCCAATAATTGTTCAACAGTTATGGCCATCTTCATGTCATAAACCCACTAGGTTACCATGGAAAAGATAGAACCGATTGACAAGTCACTTGAATTTTTAGCGTTTAGAGCTTATTATTCAGAAACAGCTTGCAAAGCTCAAAAAGCTTAAAACGTTCCAAAAATGAAGGTGGCTCTGAACTTGATAAAAAGTTGTGTCTGAACATGCCTATCACAATTCGATATGCACGTGGCATGTTCTTCTCATTATTACGCGGATGAAAAACATTTTCACTATTTTTTAGATTTTCCGCAGATCGTAAACTTGAAAGTGATGGGAAGTAATGTAAACATCACGTGGGTGCTTGCATTCAAAGGAGAGTGTCCCGTGTTTGGGTACCTAATCTACTACAGAAAAGTGATTTCTGAAGTTAATACAAGCAAATGGAATGTGGTTAACTTGTCCCAATATAACGCAACCAACCACAATCTTCAACTCCAATGCGACACGGAGTATGAAATAACAGTTACTGCACAGATAGCAAACGGAAAAACACCTCTAAACCAAAGCAAGCTGTGGAAAGTCAAAACCGGGAGAGGTAAATAAAGCTTTAATCATAATAATTACAATTTACTTGATTGTGAAGAGAATGCTAACTTAATGAGAGATACATTCAGTTGAACGAGCAATATTTCCATACCGTAGACCAGAAAGCCCATTTTTAACTTATCTGCAGTGTTTGTAGCTCGTTCTTGTTTTATAATCAAAGGTACCTTCTTGTAATCCAAACTGGCGAAGGACAATATCATTGCTTCTAAGCCATTATTACCCTCTTAATCAAAAAAAATACAATTTCTTCGATTGTGATTAGTTCAAAAACTTCTAGTTCACTTACCAATTTGTTATCGGACAGTTCAATCAACCAATCACATTCAAAATTGTAGTTTAAATCAACCGATCTCAATTCCAGAGAGACATGAAACAATTTACTCCTCCTTTGTCACTAACCTTCTTTCATAACTTGGCTATTTTTCTTTCCTCGGAAGTTGTGATTTTTATGATTAATTAATAATAAGACTAAGTGTCGTCCAATTCGGTCTGTAATCATTTTCGATGCGCGGTCCTTTGATTTTGTTATCACTTGTATGATAACAGACCAAATTTGACCGTCTTTACTCAGTCCTATTACCACTACTTAGCATGGAATACAACTAATGTTGTTGGGCTATTGAATAAACGACAACTACTTGGCAGCGTAATGAAGTTCCCACAGAAACCAGTTATGTATGGTCCTGTCGTCTGGGCAATCTGCATTCGTAAGTTAACAATATTGAAGCCTTGCATGCATTTTAGCCAATGAGAACAATCAATCTGTTTTTATTTTAGATAACCAATAACCACTGATAACCTTTTTTGTATTGATCATTTTAGGTAAGCCTGCACCTCCCGTGGGTGACAACAAGACAATGGAAATTAACAGTTGCTTTCTCAATTACATGTGGAGTCCTCCACTGCACACTGTATGTCCCCGTATGATGTATATAATATACTACAGAGAAATTCAATCAGACGGCAAAGAAGCCGATTGGATGCAAATCCACATCACCCAGCTTAAAAAAACGTCCTATGTCATACCACTGAGATGCGACAGGGAATATGAGATTGCGATGTCTGTTAAAGATGAAGAAAAGGAGAGTGGCATGTCAAACTTCTGGCGCGTAAAAACTAAGTCTTTTGCGACAGATATACCTTCCAAAGTGTTTTTATCGGGTGAGTTTTTATATGTTCCTTCTCTATTGTTCATATGGAGGTGTTAAGTGCCCTTTGATTTGCTACTTAACCTAACCCTAAATAAAAACAATGCTCAACAAAAAAGCGCAATACCCGGCCTGTTTCATAAGTTACTATTTATCTAGTGCAACTCTGAAATATGACAAAAACAGTTTACCCACGACATGACTTCAAGATGCACACAAAACTCGTATTTTCCTACATCTCTTATTAATCTCTGTGTGTCAAGTTTACTCCGTACAAAGCTAATGTTTTCCTTTCTCTATTTTACAAGTGGTTTCTGTACTTTTGATTTATTCTCGCCACACACCATATCGAAGTGATTTTCAAGCAGTTTTGTTGGGACGTTCTGCAATCACTCAAAAAATCTGTTTTAAGCGAGGACACTAAACGTGTTTGACTAGATGCAGAATTTCCTCATTCAGGTGGTGTTGTCGGAGGTCTTGCTCTTCTTGCCATGATACTTGTGGGGATTAGCTGTCACAGGAAGACAACACGAAAGAGGAAACTAAATGCCCTTCTTGCAAATCGGTAAGGGAGTACATTTCTTTTTTTTCTTTTGACTTTAAAACATTGTCGAGGACTTCGTAAGGATTTTCTAGCTTTATAGTAAGAAAATTCTTCAAGAATAACAGCTTTTAATTGATGTTATGTATGTAATATACCACTCGTAGCGTTATAGTTTTTTTACAAACTTCGAGATGTTTGATAAAAGTATTTTACACATGTAAAACAGGTGGTCCAAAGTGGCCCTGCATTCATTCGTTGCTCCTAATGTCACGAGTGCTTGATATATTCTCGATCCAAGCTAAAACTAAGGAGAAAAAGGAGAAATAAAATAGTAGTACTAAAAAAGTAGTATTAAAAAAGCTCTCCACCAATCAGATTGCAGGATTTCTAATTTGCATGTCCAAGATGGCGGCCGTTAATTACGTGATGATTAAAACCAGAAAAACCGGTTTTTTTATTCCCAAATAAGGAAACCGGAAGTGAAAATGGGAAAAATATTTACAGTCATTGCATGAATTAATTTTACAGTACAATTAAGTGTCATTGGTGAATCCGTACGGAAATGAAATGAAAGTGTTCGGGTCAACGAGGCGTTTGTCGTGACGAGTCCGTAGCGTTTCGTACGTGTGATGACTTTGAGATGTTTGGTGGCTGGGAAGAAAAAATTGGGGTTGACGACATCAATGTTGCGACGTTCATCGAGAGGATGATTGATTTCGTCGAGTAGATTTTGCCGCATGACATCGTAATTCAATTGACGTGATCCTTGTACATTGAGTCAGACTCCTTGGACTTTGCAGTAGACTTTGCCTTGCTGAGTTTTGTACCCGTAATTCTTGGATCCTGCAGACGTGAATTCGGTGGTGAAATCTTCGTCGTCGAGTTCGTTGGTCACGTCACCTAGGAAATCTCAAAACGGGATGTTTGACTGTCCTGGCTTGCTGGTGTAGATGGCGGAATCGGTGTCAAAGTATAGAACTCTTTGTTGAAGTTTTTCTAAGGACTCCTAGAGTTTGAGTCGTGCATGACAAGTGATGAAAGCAGCAACGAAGATGTTGACGAGTCCGTTGTCGGGTTGATTATCTTGGAGATTGGCAAACCCGACTTCGAGACTTTCGTCGTTGCAGCTTCTGACTTGTCGTATGTCGTACAATGGGTGGGAGACGTAAGCGAAGAGATCAGCTGCATTGTAGACTACTTGGGTGGTGGGTTTGTGAAGATTTTCGCGGAATTTTCCCCAGAAGCTGTTGAGCATGAGTTTGGCTGTGGCTTTGCGTCCTGGATTTTTCGCAATGAGAGCTGGATGGAGGTCGATGTTTTCTTTCTGTTTGTATAACGTAATGTAGCGTGCTTTGGCTTCGGGTGTGTTGGCCCAGCTGAGGCACCCAGCAGATTCTTGTTTGATTTTGAGCCATGTGTTCACGTAGTCTACGGTGGAGTTTGACGGCATGGGTTCTACCTCCGTAGAAGGCGACTCTGGGTTTGGGTGGCTCTATTATTTCGAAGGTGTCGAGAAATTGTTGCAGGTCTTGATTGGTTTTGATTTCGGTGTCGCAGTCGTATTCCTATTGTACTTTGACATCGTAACCGCGTTGTTTGAGCAGTTCGTGTTTTGTTTGTGTGCACTCGTACACTTCTTGCATGGTTCGGTCAGCGTGGGCAATAGGAAACCTGTCCCGTTTTTTGGAAAACAGCCTGGACACCCGTGCCATAGGCAGCCGTGGAACTCGCATACGGTGGGACGATGCGTGATTGGATCACATGGATCGAATCCTTCTACGAGGTAGTTGGCGATACGTACTTCACCTCCAATTCGTACGGTGCGAATGTCATCTCTTGAGAAGTGTGGAAGTTGATGTTCGCACCAAGCGAATCACTTGAGAGCTTTGATGGACTGATTGGGACATGATCTGTGCCATCCTCCAGGTGGTTGGGAGGCAATGGTGTCGATGGGCACGAGTTTTTTGCGCCAGAAGCGATTGCAAGCGGAGGCAATGGTGACAAACTTTTCAATGGGGTGGAAGTCCGCGTTTTGCATGAACTCTTCGTGAAACTTTTGAAATGCGACTTTCAGGAGTTTGACATCCACCGAGTTTCGACATCCCTCAGGATCATACATTTCTTTGGGTGGCATGGGTCCTTCGTAATGTTGGTTTTATTGCGTGTTGAATTTGTGAGGGAAGAAACCCTTACACAGTTCAGTGATTCCGAAGGTGGCAGGGAAGTTGGCCAGAGGAAACGGCAGGAGACACAGAGAGTCTTTGAAAGTCAGTCTTTCTGATCTGAGAGACAGTATTTTGGTTCCCACGGTGATTTGATCCCTTTATTTGGCATAACAGTGTTGTAGAATGAAAATGCCGTCGTACCCTTTCAGATTGTGAAATATGACAATGACCTCTCGGTCAGCACCGTCCATGTTTACGGCAATGGATTCGACATGTTCGAACACGTCGGCGGTGCGGTCGGGTCCGTAGAAGAAATGAGTGTCATCGCTTTCATCCTCCAGACATAGCAGGATGGGGTTTTGATCACCTTATTCATCGGTGATGGCTTCGTAATCGCAGTAAACTTGCAGAGGCGGACCTTTTCCGACCCTGGCATACCCTTCTTCGTCCCCTATGTATGGACGACATCCTACATCTTGGATCTTGATTCTTTTGAGTTTTTGAGTCATCTCCATTTTCTGGGAGACGTTGAATGTAACATTGGTGTGTGGCCAATTCAACTTGTTCCTCGGATATGAGACATTCTCCCCATCCACACTGGTGTTCGGTGGCAGGTCTTCCGCGTCGTGGCCGTGGGTCCAGTTTGTAGACGTGCCTGCAGTCGGGGCACTTTTTGTGAGTGTCACATACGGAGCGTATATTGATGGCTCTACGCATCAGATGGTGTGCATAGCAGTCTTCTCCGAAGAATTCTCTGTGACACAGTCTGCAAATGAACCTGGGTGTTGGAAAGTTTCCTGGTCCCTGGTCCCAGAGGATGTTTGGCAGCCATGAAATCGGGGCAGCCTTCGCGATTGCAAGCAGGCACCGTTTACCATGGCATGTATGATGATTGAAATCTTCATTGTTGTAACCTCGATTACAATCGTCGCAAAAGTATGATCGGCTGAGGAAACCTTTGAATGAATTGCATCCGTCATAGTGTTCACCCTCTTTGATGAGTCCTATGATCTTGTCGGACGGAGTGGCTGCTGCGTAAATCAACATGTGTGGTGGATCAATGGAGATCGCTTTGAGTTCGTAACCAAGTAAGGCGGCCTGAAATTGTTGAAGTTCGCGTATCCCGCAAGGACCTTCGGGAGCCTCAGCCAATCGGTGAAGTTCCTTGGCACAGTGGGTTTGAATGGGTCGTCCTCGTAACATGTTTTTGCAATCGGCATCGTCGGATACACCGTCGACGCGCGCTTTCATGGTCACGATGGTTCTCTCGCAACAGAGATCGTCCTTGTTTTTAATGGTGACACGTGACCTTTTGACGATACCGCGAACGGCGGCGGCGCTGGGTTTGTATCGTTTACCGTCACCGCGTCCAGGACCTGGAGTGCGTATGAAAGTGGTTTTCATGGGGAAAGTGTCGTCGGGGTTGAAACTCTTCATTGGAGTTGAGTTTGGCTGCGAGCGCTTGTAGGTACGTTTCTAAGCGTTCACTACCGTCTTCGAATTCGCGCACAGTGAAGGTAGTGGATTGGAAGGTATGTGTGAAGTTGTTGAACTGCATGGTGAAATGTACAGTGGAATTGGGTGTCAGGGTATTATCGGCCTCTATTTGTCGTTCAATGACTCAATCAATCAATGGTTCAAACCAAGATTTTTTTCTGTAAGAATCAAGGATGGCGTCAATGGCAGGGTTAAAGATCCAGTCATCATCATCATTGTCAAAGTTCCATTAATCATCATCCTGGAAAAAAATTCAAATGATGATTTGGTCATGACGCCTCAAAATGGTACGGGGGTGATGTTCGAGGAGACCGAGAACAGTACTGAGCTCATGGATGGTTTGAGGGGGTTGATTCCTAAGACGGAGGTGATAATCGATCTCTTCTTGTCTATCGATGTATTCGAGTTTGTATTTTCCATGCACTCTAACGTGATGATGTGGTTGCGTGGTGATACGCATCGCTCGACAATAACGGCTTGTACAGTTCGCGAACGTTTGTAGTTCTATGAATCCCCAGCCCCAGGCCTCTTTGTATCGGTGGTAAGTGTTCATTTCATTAAGAATATTGTTCCATTGTCTTTTTCGTTCCAAGTCAATCGTGTGTTGAGCTTCGGCCAGAACTAACACCTATTCTTTTAGTTCCAGGGGTAGCCAATCCCAGTGACTCTGTGAGAGAGTTTTTATAAATTAGGACATTTATAATGTATCTCGGAAAGGTACAATGATGTCTTTTCTATGTCTACACGTTCTACAGCGCCTTTGTAAGTGTCAGATAAATATGTTTTCTTGTGAGTGTCATCGACGTCAAAGTAATATCCGTATATCATCAAATAAATTCTTTGACAGCAATTACATTGCCAAACAACGTTCTTTATGGGTCCTATTCCCCATTCTTGCTCAAGTTTTGCATGATCTAGCATTTCGTCGTGAAGACTGCACAACAGTTTGTCGTGTGCATGTATTACCTTACAGAATCGACACCTCCACTTGGTCTCGCTACTACATGAAGCTGTTTTCCGAACGCACTATGTATGTACACGGTGTGGTGGAATTGCCGATAGAGCCAACCCGGGAGGTTCCAGTGGCTGTGTATAGACTGTTTTTTTTTTTTACAATACACCTTTTGCTTCGTTTGTCATTGCGTCAATCCGTTTCAGACTGTTTTCTCTGAGGAGTGAGTGCGAGGATGTTGAGATTCAGCGGTTGACTTTGCTACCTTACCCAGGCGGACCTTCAATGACTTTGAGTGGACATTATTTTCTTTCAGGACTTGATCAATTTCGATCTGACTTTGGATGGTGATGTTCTCCACAGAGTTTCATAGCGGGTCTTTCATAAGTGAAACCGGGGGAGGATTGCAACGGCTGCGGGATATTGGTCGTCCTTTTGAGACTCACAACGCGACGACTCGTTCGTGGGAACTGATGCCTTACCCCATCTCACCTGTCACGTGGTTCACTTTTTACCACGCGCTGAGAAACTTTGCGGGACAATCGCATGGAGCGCTGGGACAATTGGTCTGGTCTTTGAGAGACAATTGCGAGAAACCACGATGTACCATATCCGCATGTACGAAGATGTGTGTATCACATGTTTCTTCTCAATATACCCGACACGCTGTCTCTTCGTCACATTAGCACGAGATTCAGGCTTCTTTTCGTGGGCGCTTCGTGGGTATGAGATAGGATGTCCATTGATAATATTTCATGTCGAATGGCATTTAGCCCCTTTTTTACAGTAACAATTACTTTGAGAGATGAAAAAAGAGACTTTATATAAACACAAAGTTCATTTTTTTTTAATAAACAACGTTTTGTCATGGATTCAATCACCTTGGCATCGGCTTTCCACTTGTCTTGCAAATTCTTGGCCTTGGAATAATCAATGTCATGCTGTTTGGCAATCCTGTCCAGACGGTTGATCCCGGGGTCTCCTCGTTTCAAACGTTTTTCCGACTGGGTTCCAGGTCCCATGTATTGATAGCCAGGCCAATGAAACTCGATTCAAGTCTTCGCCAGTCACTTTTGAATATCGAGTCCCAAACCCCATTGGTTCCTACTCCTTCTCTTCTTCTCTTTGTTTTCCTCTTAGTCATTGTCCGTGTCATTGGCCAATTTTTTTCTCAGATCTCCTTGTGGATACCAACTTTCCAAGCCTTTAGAGGGTTGAAGTTTTCCTGCGCCACCCCTTCTTCTTGATTTAATTTAGGTTGTTTTCCTTTCGTCAACGATTTGATGGCACCTTCCTTTGCGCCTTTGAGAATTGATTTGATTGCACTTTTTGGCTTGCTTGATGGTTTTGGCGTTTTGGGTTTGGGTGTAGGCTTACCGTATGGGTGTTTTCACACCGGACGTAAATGGTGTGGCGGGTTCCATCTTGATCTTTTTCGACAAGGGAGGTTCTGTCTTGATTCTGGGTGTGGTCCCTCCTGGCGCGGGTTGACGATCGAGTCCTTTGATGATCTGCTTCAACAAGTTTTCGGTTGGTCCATCAGACATACCTTCGGGTACTTCGGTTCCATGGTACACTGTGGGGCCTCTCTTGCCTGTACGTATGCGTTTCACCAATCGATCTTGTTCGGCTGCCATCGGTTTGGTCATTCTGACTACAATGCTGTCCAGTATACTTTTATCTTTCAATATGACATGTTGTTCTGCAGCAAATCGGCCCGCTTTGTTCAACAATGCACTCTCTGCGATCTGTCCTTTGTAATAGTTCTCCAATTGTTTAATTCGTTAACGGGTACCATCATCACTTCATCCATCTATAACTGACTCAATCTGGTGTCTGGAAATTCTGACACCTAACTCAATGCTGTTTCGTAACAGTCAATCCAGTATCTGATTCCTTCGTCTTTTCCATCAATTCGCGTTTCAAACTCGCTATGGTGTCAAGCTTATGCGTGTACTCGTCACACACTTCGTAGCATCCACCGTTCCCGGCGTCCTTTCGTCTCGTTTGACAATCCGTGCACAGGTCGCTCAACTTTATAAGCCAGATGTTCTTGATACAAACTGTGATAGCGGCGATGCAAAAAATCCAAGGACTCCTTCAATTTCTTTTCACGTCGGTCCGCTTGTTGTAACAGGTCTACCAGTTTGGACAAACATTCCTCATTTTGTTTCTCCTTTTTTGGTTTGATGGGTACCTCGTCGATCCCTTCCGTGGGACGTCCGTTTTCGTCGCGTCCTTTCATTATGCACAATATACTCGAAAACAGTCGTTTAAACCGCTCCAGAATCCTCCACCTTTCTGCTTGAGTAGATGCTCTTTTCGACATTTTACTGAGTTTCTGCGTTTACCCAATTCGCGCAACACCTTTTTAAGACGTTTCAATTTCCCATAGGTACTTGCGTTCACCGGAATTCGATTTTTTCAGCAAATTGAGGACCATCTCGCTCGCATCTCGCGTTGATTTGATCAGCATTGGCATGTTCCTATAATTGCCGACGTTTGTTTCGATTGGCTTCTTCCAGGCTGCTCTCCAGAAATGGACGTTGTCGACGTAACAGCTTCATCTTTTGAATCGCGGATGAGTGGTAACTTATCTTTTTATCTCCTTCTTCTGTTTCCTCTTTTCCACTGATTCCTTTTGCCGCTTGACCTGCCAATTTTACACTAGTTGTGGCAAAGGAAGGTGCGGGTCCCGGCAAAAACATACTGGCTCCTTCAGCGATCTTGGCCACCAATCTTTTTTTAGGTCGTAACATGGCTCCACTGCTTTGTTTGTGTTTGCGTCTACGAGTGGCGGCTTCCAGGGCGTTCTTGGTTCCAAACCCCGCAGCAGCACTTGTGGCTCCCACTACTGCGGCTTTTCAAGCTGCTATCAGACCAGGTATGAAGGCGGCTTAGAGTAAGATACCTTCCTTTTGACGTTTCTTGTGTTGGTTACTCCACCAAGTATGTTAGATAGTGGGAGGTAAAGGCTGAGCTCAAACGAGAGATACCAAGATTCTGTTCTTCTGATTTGTCTTCTTTAATGTGACTTCTTGGGAATCTACAGCAACTCTCCGAAGACTCCTTCTAATCTCTGCTCTAATCTGTGCTCTGAGCTTTCTGGTATCTGTTCTCTCTCTCTGCAATCTAATCTATTCTCTATCTTAACTCTGATAGCTAGTCAATTATATATTTTAATTGTAGACATGTTTTCGATACAAGACTCGGTCACCTTGGGCAACCAGAGACATCTCCGGAACTTACTTAAGAAAGCGAATATAAACAGAACCTCTAGAAGAACCAACTGAGAGCGAGAACTGCCCATAACAAATGAGTACGAACGAAACCATCAAAATACAAACACTAGACAAGAAAACCAACACAACCTAAACTTGGAAACTCCTAGTGTGTCCTAAACCTTGAATAACCTTGGATTATAGACTTGACTAACAAAATAACCAAAGCTTCAAGGCATTAACCCAAACATGTCTACTGATGAAGACTAAACTTAGCAACAAGGGCTCTTAATAAACCAAGATAAATAACGTAAAACATCTGCGTGGTCAAACAGACCCTTACATCAACAGATTTGCACGGAAGCAACAAGCTGACAAACAACTAACAGAGAATGAAAATAACTACATTCTAAAGACTTTTGCTTCACAGCAATTGGATCGTCGTTTCTTACGTCTGCGTCGTCTTCTTGTATACATGATGAATGACTCATTGTTCGGAGTCTCTTTCTTTTGCAAATGAATATATGAAAGATCATATATTTGAACTGTGGAGAAAGATCTAAATTTATGACTGATCATCGCAGTTACACACACAACGTAAGCAGTTGTCAAATTTAAGCCTGAAAAAAATCAGTCATAAATTTAGATCTTTCTCTGCAGATCAAATATATGATCTTTCATATATTCATTTGCATCATTCACCTTCTACGGATGTATTACGAACTCACAAAGTGACCAGCTCCCAGAAGGCTTGATAGCTCAGTCGGTAGAGCACTGCACCGGTATCGCAGAGGTCATGGGTTCGAATCCCGTTCAGGGCTGAATTTTTTTCAGGCTTTAATTTCATAACTGCTTAAGCTGTGTGTGTAACTGCGATGATCAGTCATAAATTTAGATCTTTTTTCTTTTATTGTGTTACGGTAAAACTTCTTAGTGTAGTCCCTGCTGTAACTTCCATGGGTGGGTGGAGTGATGTCAGTGATGGTGTCGTCCACTTGCATTTTTATCAAAAAACCGTTCATCTGATATTCATCCATTCCCACATGTGCGTGATTTCTGAGTTCAATAGGTGATTAGTTCGTAGGTGTTGTAAGCGAATCGACACATGCCCATTTTGAAAGAATACTTTTTAAAGTCACTCCATACCTTTCACCAAGGTTGCCAGACTTTCTTTCCATACAGATCCCACCACCATGCTCACAACCATGATGAGTAGAGCCAGTCCAATGAATATGGCATTCAATGTCTTGAATCGATAAAACATCTGTAATCTACACCACCACTGTTTGTTTGTGCGAACAAACCGTCCAATCTTTGTAGAGTCTCCCAGTTAGTACCATAGATTGGATGAGATTCATCCAACAGACAGATCGAAGTGCTCATCGTTGGAGTCTTGATCCATAATGAGACAACTCTTTATGATCGTCTCTTTTTTTTTCTCCTTTTTTTGAGTAATCTGCGGATTCCGTATGCGGCACCGGAGGTGGCTGCACCAAGGACTGTACCCGTTCCCGCTCGCACCCTCATCTTCACAGCTCTGTTTCCCAACACCCTCGCCATGCCAAGAGCGGCTCCTTTTCCAACGGGAACCAAAACCGATAAGTAATCAGAGACACTGCCTCTAAGTTGTGGATCGAAGTATTATTCTTTTTTTTCCGCTGTCGTCGCCTTCTTCTCATCATCGTGATGCACTCAGTTGCGTACACTGGTTGAATTGCGGGTCACGGTGGGACGTCGTCTGTGTTTATAGGTTGTGGTGATCGTGATTGTGGTCGTGATGCCCGCGATGCGTCTCGAAGCAGCCGTTTGTTGTTGTTCTTGCAGAATTTGTTCAAGCTGTTGTTGCATTTGAGCTTGATTCATAATACGCCCTCTTTGTCGTCTTCTTCCGCATGAAGGTCCTAGACTCGGTATGGTTGAAGGTGTGGACGGAGGTGCGGAGTCTCCATCACCTCCTCCACCTCCTCCACCTCCACCTCTTCTGCTGCTTCTTCTACTTCCACCGCTGCTTCTTTCTCTGGCACTGCTTTTTCTTCGACTTCCTGGATTGCTCGGACTGTCAGAAGATAAGTTTTCAACGGGTACTTGTCTGGGTGCTTTGCGTCCCATTGTGGATCTGGTGGTCATGTATCCTCGACCAGGTAGTGTGGCGGATCTGCCAGCTTGTAGACGAAGAGTGCGTGTGGCTCCCACACCCACTGTCGTTGTTCCTACACCCATTGTGATATTGGAAGGTGATGCACCCACAGTTCCAACACCTACAGCTGCATTAGGGGTCCGTGCACGTGTGGGTGTATTCAATGTGGCTGCACTGGCTGCTGGTGCCGGTATTGGAGACCCGTAAGTATTCCTGATTGAGTCACAGTCCAAATCGCTGAAATCCAAATCGCCGAGTTCAACGTAATCCATTTTTCATCGAGTTGAGGTTTTCTTGACCAGTTCTTCCAGACAACGAATCCAGTCTTAGACGTTTTCGCTATTATATGCTTTGACGATAGTTCGAACTCGTCGCACGCCATCGCACTGAGTTTCCATGGGTTTGTAGTCGTATTCTTCGGAATTCATGCGTCTTTTCAATATATTCTCACAAATGCGAATGAATCGTGGAAACCATTGGGCTTGGCTTCGTAACATTTTCACTCAATATCAAATCTCTCTCTGATCCAAGGATCAACGTGTTCACCGGCTCTCAACTCCAACGTCCGAATCAATTCTCTGAAGTACTTCTCGTTATATCGACGAACGAGCCTCCACACGTCATTGACGAGTGGCATTTTTCCACCACGTGTCCAATGGCTTCGAGATCCATGTCATCTTTTCTCATGCTCACGGCACAGGAATTTGAATCGGTCCCACCAAGGATGATCATCACACTTCACCATCTCGACGAGATTGATAGCATCGGACAAAACCTTCCTCTTTTAGCAATTACCTCAACACGCGCTGGCCGGGTGAAGATCCAACACCATATAACCGAATGGTCGCTCATCGGTCACTTTTCTGAACGCCTCCAGTACATTTTCCATTTCGTGGGAAACGATTGTAACAATAAATTTCGCATCCCAAATTGATCGCGTGGGTTCTTGAAAGCCACCACGTAATGCGGATTGTGAGAGATGTTCTTGGCGAATTTTCCGTTGGGAAAGAAATCTTGACATAGGTAGATCACCCTGATGTTTTGATGGTGAGATTGATTGGTGAATGCATCCAATACACTTTTGTCGTTACTGCCTTCATCCATCAAATCGTCCATCACCAATAAACCTCCTTGAGGAAACCATTTTGGTAGGGACTCACTATCTGGCATACCTTCGTGGAACTTGACACCCCTTTTTTCAGTCGTTCATACCCTTTTTTGCCATGATCCGTAACAATAATGAATACTTTTAGGGGGTTCAACAAATAGCTCCAGATTGTTTAAGAGCAGTTTGGTGGTGAATACTGTTTTCAGACGTGAAATTCTCTTCTCGTTGCTTCACTCGGAATTTCGGACTCTCTCTTGGGGCCTGCCCCAATTTTTTCTTGGTTACAAACCATTTCATGGTGAAGAGTGGTTCATAATTCAACATGAATTTCGGTAATACACCATTGGTGTCGGGTAACGAGATGCTTGTCAACCCCACTCTCCAATCGGGAACCAGTCGAATCGGTTCAGTCAGACGAATCTTGAATGAATTGGACTTGTTATTCAGATACTCTTTCTTACTGCCATTGCCAGGCAACTTGATGTAAAAATCATTGGAACTCATTGTTTGAAATGTAACGTCACTACTGTGACGCCAGGGTCAAAGGTCACCAAGGATCCGTCGCTCTCGCTCACTTGCACCTCTATAATGTCTATCACATCACTGCGCAGCGGAATATATTGGATGTGCTTTCGTTCGTAACCGATCTCTTCCGGGTTGTATGGCACTTCTCTGAGTAGATCCGTGACCTTGTCACCTGTAATGACACTTCGACCCGCATTCGAGTACACGTACAAGGGACGTTTCGGTATGCGGTAAGCGATATGGGAATGATCACCAAACGCTTCGTCGAAACTTCGATCCAAATTCGTGAACACCCAGTTGCCGAATACACTCAAGTACAAGTAGTCGTCATCCGTCTTGTAATAAAATTTTTCATCATTGGGTTGATCAAATTCTCCAATCGTTTCTTGAGGTATGTCTCCAGGTTCTGGCATCCGATCTTTGGGGAATAGGACCCAGCAAATAATCTTTCTCAGAACGAATATTATACCGTCTCCATTCAACTCCAAACTTATCCTGACACTTGGAAACTCTCGATCCTCAGCACTGACACCAAGTTCAGTGACCGTTCTCGTGTTGCCATTCTCCATTTTTCACGGGCTTCATCACAATGTACTTTAGCGGTGGTGTGAATGGTACTCGAAGCGATGATCGTCCTGTTTGAACTCCACATAATCGTTCTTGTCTTTAATTCTGTATCGCGTGTCTAAGATCGTCTCACGGTCTTTTTCATATTCGATGAAATCACCAATCTCTGCCTGATATCCAATGGACCACAAATACCGATTTCGTATATTTCATTTATCAACTTCGTTCCACTCCTCGGAATGTTGGCCAAACTTCGCGAATTTGCGAATACCGCTTGATGGCCATAATCATAGATTTCACATAATTTTCGTTCACACGCTTGGATTCTTCAGTCCATCTCTCATACCAACTGAATCGAAACAGGAACGGATTCATCAAATTCATCCGTTTCTGATTGGCCCCCGATCGAACGGTCCTGTTCGACATCGACTTCTTCAGTCCAACCCGGTAAATAACTTTTCTTAAACTGTTTGAACTTCTCGTTCAATCTGACGCTATCTCCGACTTTCAGTTGAGGTTTCTGAAGACGCAACTTGCCTTTTTTGTCCCCGTAACTCGGAGTCTTCCACACACTGGAACTATTGACTTGATTCACTTGATTAGGTGTCATCTTTATACTACGATGGTACGATCGATTGTACCCTTCCACCAAATCTTGCAAGACAGGGACGAAATTCTAGGTATTTTTCGAAGTGAAATAACGATACATGCGTTGTTTCAAAGTCCGATTAAACCGTTTGATCACAATGGATTTCGTGTCACCACTAGTCGAAAAATGATGAATCCCTTTTCGTTTCATTAAATCTTGAAACGTCTTGTTGTAGAATTCTTTCCTATCATCTGTCTGAAGATTGATGAGTTTTCTTTCTTCGCTCCTCTTCAGTACTTTTTTTTTCATGGCGTCCGTCACTGTCTTTCCTGTCTTGCTCTTCACGGGTTCCACCCACGCATGTTTGGAAAACACATCCACCACCGTCAAGAGATAACGATAACCTCGATTATACTTGGCAATGTTATTCGCTTCAATCAAATCCGTTTTCCATTGTTGGTCAATCCCGTACACCATACCAGGGAAACTAAGAAACCGACGACGTCTTGGTTTGTGTAAAGTGTACCCCAAATAGCGTTTAAGGACTTCCCGAGCTCGTTTGATGGTTATATTATTCACTTTGGCAAACCGGGTCACACCTCCAAGACTACCTGATTTGAGTGGATCCCGATACCTCGACAACAGGGTTTTAGCAGACAGTTCAATCTTCTTCTCTTTTCCTATCTTTTTCATAATGTCTGAAGTTTAACGAGACTTTCCTCCCACAACTCGGGACGTTCCGTTTTCACGAGAATGAATAGGGGCATTTTTACACTCCACGCCCGTATCATCGAATACTTTCAGTGGGTTACAGATGGGATCCCAAGGGTTACATGGGGGTATCACAACCCCATTTCCGTGTTTCTCAAAAAGCTCTTTGAATCTTGAACATCGGAACTCCCAAACGCTCTCCTCATTAGTCACAGACATGTTGCCCAACATACTTTTTTATTTTTAAAATACTCAACTTATATACAAAAAATCAGTTCACCTTGATTGCTTTACAATAAAAATGACACTGCCCGCTCAGCAACGCGGTTTATATAGTCTTCAGCTCAAAAGTTCTTGATTGGACAGTAATTTCACTTACACCTGATTGGGTAAGAAAATCTCACTTGATTGGATAACGACTCAGGATTGGTGAGATTTGGGAATCAATGATTGGACAACATGTTCAAATTGCACATCGCCAAAAATGTACTTCAAGAGTTGCACGTGAAACCAGAAATCACTTCATATCCAGAAGTCAATCATATCAATGATTAAAGCACTTTCAATGTCGATGATCGAAGTACTTCAAATTGTCATTCCCGCCAACGATCCACAAGTCCAATCCAACGAAGTCACTGACTGATGATTCAGTCAAGATAAGTCAAGCCTACGAAAATGGTGAACTCCAAGCCGTGAAATATATGCGAGAGATCGGCTGTTGGTCACCACCCAAATGCCCAAGTCCCAAAAAACGAAAGACGAAAAAGAGAAAGTGTAAGAAGTCGAACACGCAACTCAAAAAAGTCCAAGAAAGACATTCCAACAATCACGAACATGAGAGTATTCAGAGAAGTACCTCCAGTCCACACAATTGTGTCCCTTCATCTCTCAGCTTCTTCGGCATCCGTTTCTTCACCATCGACACAGTTTCCGAATACCTTGAAGGCAGCTTCCTCTTTTTGTTCCGCGGGAATTGACAAGCACACGTTCCAAGCAGATCTGAAGCTTTTGTCCAATTTCAAAAGGTTCACCGTATCATTCATCCTGTAAGCAGGGCATTAACCATCCCCTCCGCCAATCGGATTTTTGACTCCTCAAAAACGGCTCTCACAATAGAAAGCTATAGAAAACAGCAAACCGGCAAAAATGACATCTCCATTGAAACAGCACTTCAGCTCATCTTCCTCCGGCTTCACTTCTTCCTCTGGCTTGGGTGTCGCACTGCAGTCTTCTTGAATATCTGGAGCCATGACCGTGTGTTCGTCGTCTTCTGCATATGCCAAACACAAACAAAATCTCGCTATTTATCAAAAATCATCTCGATCCCCATTGCAGCACGGGTCAACCAATCATTTTTCACTTCGTAAAACCATTTTCACTTCCGGTTTCCGTATTTGGGCATAAGAAACCGGTTTTTCATGGTCACGTGATTAATGGCCGCCTTCTTGGATATGCAAATAAGAAATCCTGCAATCTGATTGGTCGAGAGCTTTTTTTAATCATATGCACTGCGCTCTGATTGGTTAGGCACTAAACGAGTACTAAAAGTAAAATCTATGATCAGATTCCAAACAGCGTCACTGTCATGATTTTCATTGTTTGCACTTTAAACTTTTAAATTATTAATAGTTTAAGAAGTTATCGTCTTGGGTAACCGATGTGTGACACGTTTCTTTTAATAAGAAAATTAAACTCCAGTTTATTCCTAAAGGAAACAAACTTAGCACCAGAAAAGAACTGAGTGCATATTGCAGATTTACTTTACTGACTGTCAATAACTTTTTTTAACATTAGCTTAATCAGATAATATATTGTGAATTTCTCCGGCGCAGAGTCCTCAGCGTTCTGCTTTATCTCTAGAGCAGCGAGCTTATTTGTGTGAATTTTTTTATTCAGGTTAAAGTCCGACATGATTCCCTTACTGCAACGGGAAGTTCCACCCGAGCGGATAACATTCATGGAGGAACTGGGTCGAGGGACTTTCGGTAAGGTACAAAGAGGAGCCATGAAGGAATTACCAACAGTAGAAATATTTGACAAGCCCAGGGACCAAAGACTGGAAATCAAAGAAGCAAAGGTGGTTGCTATCAAAACTTTACTTGGTGAGCACAAAGATATCTATTGTACTGAACAATCGCGAGTTCTGTATTAGCCCGTATTGTTGTATAATAAATATTACGGTATAATAAATATTGTTAAACACTCCACAGTGGTCAAAGAAGAGCCCAAGGAACTATATGTTTCTTCTAGACAAACTCTGGTCATTGACAGTTGAGGTTGTGTTTTTATAACATATTTTTAGCAAGAAGTTTAGTTGATGTAACATTATCTACTGAACTACACGTATTTTTTGGTCATCACAAGCAATCGTTCATTTGAGTCCTTTTGTGTCCGTGTCACTTTAGCAACAGCCACTGAGGGAGGTAAGGAACTTTTCCTGCAGGAAATTGAGTTCATGAAGCAAATTGGTTCTCACCGGAATGTCCTCAGCATGCTCGGTTACTGGGTGAAGTCAGAACCCATCATGTTGATCTTGGAATATGTTCCGCATGGCGATCTTCTTCAGTGGCTTAGAGGCAAAAGGCAACAGGTAGAAAATGTTGATTTATTTAGAGAGAGATTGAAATATATAGCCACAATGCAGAAAGAGAGGAACATCACTTCTGCAAACAAATGCAAATCTGCAAATCTAAAATATTGCAAGCATCGCTTTTCTCCCAGTAGTGGTCGAAGTAAAGACAATTGTGAGGGAATTTCAATCACAACACACTGCTTTCCTTTTGACTGGTAAGATTGACTTACAAACTCAACGTATTTACGAACAGTATCGGAATCGAATATATTTCTTTTGTTAGTTACTGCCATTAGAAACAAAACCTGTTTGGTTTTAGCGGATAGTAACACTCCAAGTATATAGATTTCAATGCAGTGCAGGAGTGTTAAGAGTCAAAAAAATTTACGAGTAAGCAGTTTAAACTTAATATGATGTCATCGTGTCATCTCTCAATTGTAGATGAAGTTTAAAAATAGTATCGATGGGGAAATTTTTAAAGATTTGACGCAAGATGCAAGTAAGGGCGAGATAGAAAGAAGCAAGACCTCAGGAGGGTGCACTGAAAATAACATGTCAAATAGCTTTATGACGGTGAAAGAGGAAGCGTTGGTGAGGAAGAAGTTAGTTTTCAAAGCTTCAGGTAAAGAAGAAGATGATGAAAAGAGAGAAGTGGAACTGGAGCAGTGCTGCCATGAAGTTAAGGACGTAGTCGTGTCTAGAAAAGGAAAAAATTGGACACCAAGGGAAGAGCTTGCACTGGTCGGTTTTTATGACGAGAGAACTGATGGCAATTTGGGGCACAGCCAGGAAGATGAAACAAAAACAGAAAGAAATTGTGAAGATGAAAGACAGGAAGGAGAAGAAGAGAAAGATGAGAATGAATGCAAATATCCTGATCACAGCGAGCCTCAGTGCTCTCCCCTGCCAGTGGCTGGGCTATCCGGAATTGATAAAGACCCACATCACAGTTGTCATGTATATGGGCCCGACAGCGAGATGAAGCCAATTAGAAAGGAACAGGAGGAGATGAACACAAGCACACCTCAGGACGACCGTGACCCTAAAGCCGCTGAGCAGGCTGACAACTTTTATTCCAACGACCTTCTTTGTTTTTCCTGGCAAATTGCAAACGGAATGGTAAGCAGAGTCAGCGAAGTTTCTCGATTGATACCATGTTTGTAACCGTCGAATAACTTTGGACTTGACCTTAATTCACTAATTACAAGAATAAGCTGCGATGTCACAAACTACGTTACTGAAAAGAAAAATTTGCCACCCTGGTATCACGTATTACACCGTAGGCCATCAGGAGCTAAGGTCAGGTGTGCCATTTAAGTTTAACTAATTGTCGAAAAAGAAGGTATTGCTACAGTTTGTTACAGGACAAATGACTGTCTAACTTAAAACGTTTATCTTACGTGTTTCTCGCTATATAATTATTGGTATGTCCATAATGGTCGCTCTATAAGATGTATCTCATACACAAGGCTAAAAAAGTTAAAAAGTTAAAAATTGTAAAATTAAAAAAAAAGTTCAAACCAAACGTTTTCGGCTGTTTGCCATCATCAGGATCCCTTTTTTTTAATTTTACAATTTTTAACTTTTTAACTTTTTTAGCCTTGTGTATGAGATACAATTATTGATATATTTTAACAGAATTACTTGGCTAGCAAAGGATTTGTTCACCGTGATCTGGCAGCCCGAAACATTCTTCTCGGTGAGGACAGAGTGGTGAAGATTGCCGACTTTGGTCTGCTACGTGACACTCAAGGCAATATATATGAAGTGAAACACACCAAAAAACTGCCAATGAAATGGACAGCTCCCGAGGCATTACACAACGGCATATACACTACTAAGAGTGACGTGTAAGCTATTTTGACGCCCATCTTCCTTACTAAGATTGCGTCATTAAGATGTTTGCTTGTTGGTCTTTTTGAGTTATTTAGCGTTGCCATAAATAGTCCAGTGTACGGTAACTCACAGTGACTTTAAGACGTATAAATATCTCATTGTTTTGAGAGCCAAGATGGAACCATGTTGAATAAGGATTTGTGCGATTCATGCTAACCCAGATTTAGAACGTACGTAGACCCGTGGAAATGAATTGAGAATCAACAAAATCTTTCTTATATTTTGTCTTTTTTTATTATTTCATTTCAGATGGTCCTTCGGGGTTTGTCTGTGGGAGTTGACCACAATGGGTAAGAATTAATAATTACTTGGATATAACCATCTCCTTAACTTAAACTGAAACTTTATTAGCCATAGTAATATTCCTTGAATTGAAGAGGATATCAGTGTCGCTTACATCGTCCAACACAACCAAAATGAGGACTATAATTTAGTGTAAATCGTCCATTTATTTTACACGTTTCACAACATGGCGACAACCACGAGATCGCTTACAAATCTGCTTATCACGTGACGTAAAACGATAGGCAAGCAATATGTATAAATAACAGAAACAATGAAAATATGAAATGTCAATGTTCAGTCGCGACAATCAGTAGTATACAACTATTTCCTTGGTCTTAGTTTGTATGGTATTGTATCAGGTATCAGCCCAAGTTCAATTGCAATGGAACCGAGAAAACAGTGAAGTTACACGTAAAACTCGCTGACATTGCACATAAAACCTCTACAACGACATAAAAAATACACAAAAAAAAGCGAAAAAGGCGTGCTAACTTTCTTTCTATTTCCTTTCGTTACATTTCCATACACACAATGAAATTTAATTTATTTTCATGAGGCAAACTGTGTTTACATAACATTCACTAAACAAGGTCACCTTTCTAAAGAAATTGCTTGTAGAACCATAAAATGCTTCACTTAAAGGAGATAAATGTCAAAGATCATCGAGAAAATTGATATAAGTGTTCCACACTTACCTCGAAAATGTTTCCTTGGCTTCTTATTTTCATGAGTTCGTGTTGGAGATAAGTGTCTGTATGTTGATATGTTCTTAAAGTTAGATATACTTTCTTTATTTGTTGTCAGGAGGCATTCCATATCCAGGAATAAGCTACAAAGAGTTGCACAGGCTTCTTAAGACCGGGTATCGTATGGCCAAACCTATAACCTGTTCCGATGAGCTGTAAGTAAATCACTGTTCCTTCTCTGATTTTGACTTTTTGTAGTCCAGAAATTTTATATATATAATATTGTAGCAGAAACAGATTTTAAGATATTGATGTGTTGCGTATACTCTGTATGCTTCAATTAAGAACGTAAACTGTAAAGGGATGATCGCTTTCAGTTTCAGAACAAACCGGTTTTTCTGTTTAATTAAAACTGGTTAAAGAAAAACTCATCGGTCCCATTCAATACACTGATTTCAGCCTGGTCATCTAAATCCTGGAGTGTTGATAACTCCAAGTCTTATTTTCGTATTAATCCCTCTCATGTTTGTTTATTATCATCAGATACGGTATGATGTCGGACTGCTGGAAGGAAGTGCCTGATGAACGACCAACATTTGAACAACTGATTGTACAACTTGAAGAAATGATGACAAAGGACACTCCTTATTTTGATTTTGAGAAACTGGATGAGACCGAGGCTTATTACAATGAGGCATTTTCTAGCAGCAACGAAACAAGCGGTGGTCTGGACACAAAGTTGTAAACATAAATTGGTTGATGTAAAAATTGTTAAACATTAAGACGCAAATGCAGAAGTCAGTCCACAAATCCTTTATTGAAATATGCTTTCGCAGCTCTACGCATGTGCAGTCTATGAGGTTAGCTTGTTTCATGCCATTGTTTTATCATAAAACCTTCACCTCCGGCATACCAAGACAGAATACATTTACAGGATAAACCACAAAAAACAAAGTTGCTTTCTAAGAGAAATCACGAGTAAACGCAAATATTTGTCTAATGTTATTATGAAATAATAACGATGACTCTTATAGGAAATATTCCTGCGAGTGCATAACTCTTGTCTGTGTCCAGAGTAAATCTTTCTGCCCGACTGACCTGAGTAATAAATTCACTGTTCATAACTAATGTAAATCCGTTCATATCTTACGTGAAATTCTGGGCCTCGCCATTCTGCTCTCACAGACTGCAGTCTGTGATTGCTGAACTACATGTGTTTCAGTAGGTAAGCCAGAAAGGTACGTTATGCTCACGGCATAGTTTGCACATGTGCGGAACAGCGTGACAATTCCTTTAAACATCTACTACTCTAAATGAAGAGTTTGTATGTTGAAGACAGGTAGCAGAGAAAGAAACAACTCTTCCCATCAAGATTGCAAGTATTAAATGGTTTCGCGTTTCAAGTCTATTTCGTTTAATTTGTGAAATATATCAGCACTTTTTGCTTATTTAAGTAATCGTAATTTTTTTAAAAGGTATTCGATTTGATTAAACCATCTGCATGTCAGACTAAACATAACAAAGGATATCAAAAATGGTTTGAAATAATTTGATACTTTCGCGTTTCAAGTCCATTTCGTAGAAGAAATAACATTTTTTGCTCTTTAAAGTAATCGTAATTTTTATAAATGGCATTCGATTTGATTAAACTATCTGCATGCCGGATTAAACACGACGAAGAATATCAGAAAAACTTTGTTTAGGACATAAGACATTGTGTGGAAAGGCCAGGAAGGTTGTTGATAAAAAAGTTGTTTTAATTTTGTAAAGTTGTCAGCAGGTGGCTACCATCTCATTGAGTAAACAAGAGAGAATCCGAATGCAGTGTTCTAACATGATATGTTACACACAACCGAAACTGAAAAGGAGTGTATTCACCATTGAATTGTTGAGAAAAAAAAACGTTTTCAGGATTACCGAGACAGTTACTGATTTCAACTTCCACAAATTTACAATTGTCTTATCGTCTCTGTATAATTTTTAATAATCTCAAGTCTTTATAATCCCCCTTTCTTTTGATTCCGGACATGCGGTTTTCCAAACTCAACCTTGCAAACGGCCTCTTTCGTCGTTTCCACTTTTAGTTTAGTTCCATGATTCGAGACACAAGAATGCAGTCAATGTTAATTGTATGGAACGAGCCCGGGCAGTACTCCCTTATATGTGCTATATTATGGGCAGCCGTCACCACCAAAAATACAACGATGTTAAATAGATCAGCAACAACAAAGATAATCTAGGGGTGAGTTGCAGAATG
>OMLO01000209.1_pt1 | contig 33393 bp, 15 predicted proteins | sample 1674811 | NCBI WGS metagenome assembly OMLO01 (sample SAMN06265003, study PRJEB25207) | coral metagenome | isolation source: Coral host | place: Mexico:La Bocana,Puerto Morelos, Mexico | collected 2008-11-13
TCTGAAAGAAATACATCAACTTCTGTACAATTTTCTGTGGGATGGGAGAGGGGATAAAATTAAAAGAAGTGTGATATCAAACGAATACAAAGATGGTGGATTAAAAATGTTAGACATTTGATCCTTCAATCATGCTCTGAAATCAAAATGGGTAAAGAAGCATCTTGATGAAACAATAAAGCAAAATGGAAACTTTTTTTGACCTTTTTATAAACAACATGACGGTAAACTACTTTTGACTGGCAATTTGAAGCAAGTTGATGTAGCTGGTTTAAAAATTCAGGACTCTTTTACCAAGGAAATAATCGAAATCTGGTCAAATTTAATCCATGAAGAAAACCCAACACACTTCGGCAATGCGCCAATTTGATACAACTCCCTTATAAGAATTGAAAACCGGCCAATCTTTTATTCCGATTGGTCTCATGTGTGGGAGTTAATCAGGCCAAAGACTTTAAAGTGCTAGATCAAAAGTTTGACTTTTTAAAGTATAAGGATTTTAAAAGTCGCTATAAAGTAGACAGTATTTTAAGGTATTATGGTGTAATCCGCCCTGGCAAAACTTAAAAAGTCTTTTCAGGACCAGCCTACGATGAACTCTGGAGACCAACTTACTCGTAGTCAAAAGTTACTATCGTCCTCAAGCTTTTGCAATGAGGCGTATACGTTAATTGTCAAAGGAATTACTTCATCACCTGACAAAAGCCAGAGTAAATGGATAGCTGACTGCGAAAATTACGAAAACTTCATAGAGTGGGATAAGTCATATATTTTGCCTTTTTATTGTACGAAAGAAACCAAACTTCAGACCTTCCAATTTAAGCTTCTTCACAGAAGAATTACAACGAATGATTATCTCTATAGGTAAAGGTATCTCTTTAACAGACATATGTACTTTTTGTGAGTAAAGAAAAGAAAGTCTGATTCATCTCTTATGGGACTGTGAATTTGTTCAAACCTTTTGGCAAAACATCAAACACTGGTTGATACAGCATCAGATCAAGCCACAGAACTTTTCTCTGACCCTGCCAATCTGCCTGGAACTAGTTGATAACACATAGGATATACACCATGCACTTCTAGTTGGCAGATATCACATTTATTCATCGAAAATAAAAAATACGTATTTTCATAAACGTTCCTCATGTGTCAAGAAATCGAAAAATGTTAGGTTTATAAGACAAACAATGTTAAGAAATACAATTCGAAATGGAGCCTATTCAAATGAACTGTGACTTCAATCCATCTCTTTCTTTTAGTAGCTCCCCTTTTGCCATTTTCAATTCTCTTTCTAATTTTACGCTTTACTTTCCCAAAACCCTATACCTGGACTGGCGGCCTCCTTATTAGTTTGTGTTCTTATGTGTCCTTGTTACTTTTCCCCTTTCTCTATTGTTTTCCTATCTGCTACACGCTTTTTATAATGGGCATGCTTCCCCAAATCTAGACAATATTTCAGATCACCTAGAAAAAAAATCATAATGTCGTTTTTAAAAGTGTGTACCAGCGGTAACAGCGTGTGGCAGCTAGTAAGGTAGAAATCCAAGAGGTTATTGTAAAAACTGTAAAAGGGATTAACCGTGCCTAAATAATAGCATATATATACAATCGGGGGAGGGGAATTTTTTTTCCGGAATGTAAGTACTGTAACTCCAAGTAAGTGGTAGATAAATGTTGTACTGTAGCATTGCATTGTAAGTTTTATTTTCTTTTTCATTGTAAATTAAAATCAACAAAAAATTAAAAAAAATAAAAAAATAAAAAAACTGAGTAATTTTGGTGCCCCCTCAAATTTCTTCAAGAGTATTTAAGCTATTGTCACCAAATTTGGCACATAAATTGTGTATGTAGTAAGGTGCAAACTAATTGAGCAAAATTCCATTTGTTCAACAAGCACTGGTTTTATAAGTAATTTGACTTTTTCGAAATATAAATAGTTTCCATGGTAACAGAATTTTTCAGCGGGCGATAATCGTCAATTAGTTTCTAAATTTGGGTGAAACACCACCAACACCGCACGAACGAATAACAGCACAGATCTATACCTGGCGTGGTTGTTTATATATCAATCGTCTTTCAGATGCCAGTTTCTTGAATCAATTTATTGAATGGTTACGATTTCTATTTTTGATGGCGTGACACTGCAAACCAGCTATAAAAACCTTTTATACTTACTTACTCAAACAAAACATTCAATATTTAAGTCCGAATTACATCAATAATATCAACAAAATTATAATTGTCATCAAAAAATTAAAATTAAAAGTAAATATTAAAAAAATTAAAAATATAATTCGTATCGAAATATTTACACTATAGAAGTTATTTTAACAAACCATTAATTTAAATGTTCTTTGAATAAGAAAGTCTTTAATTATAGAAGATTTAATTTTAATAACTTAATTAAAATGTTTTTTTCTCCCAATTGCAAATCACAACCGCTAGATTCCCAATAGAACCCGGTCTTAGCTTAAAGCGTAAACGATTGTGACTAAATGATCATTATCAGGTAATCTTCTATTACAAAAATATTCAACTATGACAACTTACTAAAAATTTCCTCGAATGGTTTGATGTTCATCGTAATAACATACAATAATTTAAAAATTAATATTACCATTTGTTACGCATTTACTCAATTATTGTTCGCAACGTTTCCACAGCTTAAATTTTACGTAGAACATATAGAAAAACGGTGAAAGAAATGTCTTAAGTTTGCTATCTACAACATTCACATCAAAAACTTCATCGTTTACTTAAAGTTCCAGCAACTGATCGATTGAACAGCGAGTATCCGAAAAGCACCGAGTTGACTATCACTGCTGGTTGAAATGTTACATTTTAGTATAAATCTACTAGCTTTTGCCGTTCTCTCACTGGCTACGCTAGTGCTGTCTATTCTCTTGTATATAGTGAGTACCTCTGCTCTTGATTTCTATGCCTAATAATAATAAAAAATCTCGAATTCTTGAGCAAACCGTGAAATACATATCCATCGTCAACCGCTTGAGAAGTTTCATCACACACAGATTCTAATAAAGAGCTTAAGGAACGACGACGGCGTCGCCGAGGACGACGCCTAGTCAAAAATGAATAAAAGAAATTTACAAAAATTTATAGCGAACGTGCACAGCTATTGTTTTGCTCATTAAACGTTTTGTTTTGTGACGTTCTCGCTGTCGTTCTCGTCGTGGTTTGCTTAACAGGACTCTAATGTGCACAGCGTGTTTCCACTTGCCGGTGATTAACAAATTCAACAACGTCTTTTGTTGTTTTTAGGTAGTGGAGGCCTGGAGCTACCTGTCTTGTGTATGTTGTGCAGCTCAAGGATTGAGCGCAAAAAGATTTTCAAAAACTTACGGCCCTGCTCTATTTTGGACACATATAGTCCTTACGAACCCGAATTCTGACTTAATTAGGTGGAGAAAGTGATAACCGTAAATTCACCCTTGCTAATGGTCAACCAATCTTGTCTTCCTCCTAAAAAAATCTTATTTCCGTTAACTTTTAACAACAGTCTAAACTTGCTTGTTCTTATGCAAATTCACACAGCACACAGCAGTAAAAAAAAAAAACGAACAGACGCACATATGCTCACGCCTCGTGTATCACTGAGCACTAACAGTTTGATACGCGTTAGTTTGAGAACATTGCAGGTTGACGGATGTACTTAAGGGGACTGTTTAACAGTTTTAATCCACAGATAGCCTACAACACTATCAAAGGTAACAGACGGTACAGGACGACACCTCTAATAACTCAAGGTACGGTTTCACTTCGATTGCTTTTTAATTTATTTCCAGAAAACTTTTGTAAAGCGTGTACAACGCGTTCAGAAATAATAAACGTTTTCCAGTGGCCTGGATTGATTATGTACGTACTTGCCGACTGTCCGTCTTCGTATTCGTTATTCAGCTGTGACAAAAAGTATCATGTTTACTCGGCTGATTTACTTCTGGCAACACAAACGAAATAGAGCTGTAATTTAGAGCACTGGGGAACTTCAGAACATTTAGTAGCTATTGCTGCCACATTTATTTGCTTAGATTGCAGGATTATCTATTTAGTAGCGGTGAACATTGATTGATGAATTATAACATTTCACTGCAATGAATTCATCAGTATAGAAGAGACCAACACTGGACAAGATTGCCAATAACTAAAACTCACATTCATTGCGCCCGGTATTCCTTTTCTGCAGATGTCAAATTGTTGGGATCAAAGCTTGCGAACCTCTGTCATTGCAACTTGAGAAGCTAAGTAAAGTTCAAAAGCGGTTGTATCGAGATCCACTTCCTCCTCAAAATTGAATTCGTTTTGACACGTGCTACTGATGTGCGTCATTAGATTGAAATTGAATTGTTTTTCGAAGTTTCAGGCAACGTGGTCTAGAAGAGAGCTGCCAACCCAGGCCGGAGTTTGAAAACCAGCAGGAATTTTAGTAAAGATAAAACGACCATCGGGGTTAATCAGTGAGTTACATCGATTAGGGGAATTAAGGGTACTAGTTCAAAAGTTAATTACTTCCATAAACTTTGGACGCTAAGAGCGAGACAAAAGCTTGCCAGCAGACAAACCACCTTATTTAACATTGTTTTTTTTATCAGCTGTGATGATTCGTGGATTGCTCGACCCTTCTTGTGTAGGCACGCTGGCAGACTGTTGAATGCCAACATACTAACAGGTATTTGCTTGGTGTCATCATTGTTTTGCGTTGAGATGCAGCAGTGACTGCTGAACATCTGCTTATGCTGTGCTTGTGGTGCGCTTCAGTCTTCAACACCTGTTCATGTTTGTAATACTTGTCGTGTATTTAGTTACTTCAGTCGTTTTCGTTAACAGTTCACTAGTAAGGTTAGCACAACTGACTTAACTAAGTTACGTGAGAGGTGCTGTTCAGTTTATTTCAGCTTTGTCATCGCTTCAAGATTAAATTTTTCAAAGCGAACTGGATACAGTGATGGGTTGTCACTGAACCTCGTTTACGACACTTCCACGTCTGTTGGCCAAGCTTTTCTTTTTTTTAACAAGCAAGGAAAGAAAGACCTCGTGCACTTTTCCTTAAGTGAAATGCCATGTTCGATGAATGCAAAAAAAGTAAAAGGAGAATTGGCAGGGAATACTGAGGTCGTGTCAGCTTCACATTGTCTTCTTTGTAACAGCTGTGAACATCACAAAACTCAGTCATAAAATTACCAATAAATTACCAATCTAAAAGTGTTTAATGGTTCTACCTCAGTTTCTCTCATCCTCATTCCAACAGTTGTCTTATTCTATCTTCCCAAAACAGCTTTAAGAACTCATTTGAGTCTTACATTTATGAACTAACGGTGCGACATGTTGTGCAATCTGGAGTATTCGTGAACACACTTGAGTTGCGGAGGAAGATGTACCTCTTTTCAGTCTATGAAAAGCCAACCTTGTAAACGCGAGTTGAGAATTCCCATTTGTCATTTTTTCAACATTAAAAACTCCTCCCATATTATTTTTGAACAGAGCAAGAAACAAACGATATCGACAAAGCCTTTCTTTAACTAAGGTAAATCACGAGGGAAACATTGGGTCATTGTCTAGTCAAGTGTCTATGTCTGAGTACACCGCTCATTACCCAAGACAACCGACAGCTCGGCGCACGGCTACTTTATAGCGATGCAGTGAAGTGAACTGTGAAGACTAACTCAAGAAATAGTCCTTATTCCGTTAAACCTGAGTAATACCTGTACAATGTAGGCTTTCAGTCATGTCAACGGCTTCTCTTAATACTAACACTGATAAGCCTTAGTTAATTAGCCGAGGGTGCAAATACAGACAGTTCGGAAAATTCTTATTGAAGGAAGTCCGGCGCTGTTCTCACTGTGACAACCCAAATAGCCCAAAAACTTCTCAAAAAGAACCAAAATGTTGACCCACCTAACAAACGTGTCCTTCTTCGAGCCATTGTGACTCTTTTCGACTGATAATTCTAACTAAAGAAGGCTGGTTTGAGCAACTCAATAAAACTCTTTATTTAAGCACGTACACGGCCTCGTGGAAGAGATTTGGACCGGAACACAATAACCGGCATTTTGGTACTGCTAGTACTAACTGTCAGGCTACCTACTATGTGGGTCGAACGTCTTTCCAAATTTCACAAGGCGACAGGTTTTTCAGATGTCAGCTGTAGATAAAAGATCTTTTTCATATCCGCCATATTTTCCCTATTACTGTTTGTGTTAACAGTAGGACTCTATCAGCTGAATAGCAATTCTTCCGCTAACAATACAGTCGGATTAATAGCACGCGGGTGTTCTCTCTGAGTAACATCACGCAAAGCCAGCCCCTGTGTTTTGTAACAAACAAAGCACTAAAATAAAAACGATATCAGAAATTGTTGAAGGTGATGACCCAACTGGGAAGACGAAAAATTGCTGTAACGAAATTGCTCTCTCGTTCAAAACTGATTTACCCTTCGAACGCAGGATTTCATTAATAGTAATAGAAATAGATATACACGGTTGTAACGCTTCAATACCAAAAAAAGAGTAGCTTTTTCGACCTGAACGGTGAAAAAACTAGAATAAATTAAGACCAACACCTAAACTTGTTCTAGCGATGAAAACCCCAACGAACACATTCAGTCACAAATACCATGCGCCTAGGCATATCTGTGTAGCTGCTTCTAATCATGACTTAGTTTAACTGGTTTGGTTCCAAAATTGGTGCGGCTATTCCATTTAAGTATTCTATACACTTCTAGTATCTACTGCCTTCGGAAGTCAGTGACACCTTAATTGAACGTAAGTAATAACACGTCCATGTCATTCAGGCTAAGATTCCACTCTCAATGCACTTGTCTTGGAAGGAAAGAAAACACACAAGAACAAGTCCACACTGAATAGAAACAGCAGTTTGAGTAACTTTCAGTAGCGTTTACTATCTGCTCTACATCAGCCGCTAACGAATAAAATCAACCCTCTCCAGAACTAGTCCTTATTTTCGCAGAACAAAAGCACAGGTTTGTCTATAGGTTATAAAATGCCTGGTGATGAACATATCAATTCTCCTCCGCATTTTCTCCTGCTCGTAATTAAAGAACAAACGCACATGCTTAAGAAAAAATCTCTCGAATTGTCGCTAACAAGAATTCTGTCATAAGGCACTTTTGATGAGCTCTGTACTGAAGCAAAATTTCTTAATACATCCTGGAAATAAATGATGTTTTATGGAAAATAATTCTGGTTAACAGCGTTATAGAATGAAGTTAATGAACACTAAATACATTAAATGAACATTAAATTAACAAAATTAGCAATTAACAAATCAAATTAAACAGCTAAAACAAACCATCGTTTTTTTTGCTTTGTTTATAAATTGCGGCGTTTGAATTGCTTGAAGATTTACAGTTTTACGGTACCAGTGCTACATCTTTAATTACCACGTGGCGAGGAGCAGTCAAAGAAATTTGCAGCACCAGCAGCACTAGTGGATTATGAGGTCTAACAAAGATTGAGGCTTCTTCACCAGGGTTATATAAATGTTTCGACACTCACTACTTCTCCGTTTCAGCTTGAGCTTGCTGAAGAGGTTCGCCAACTTTTGGTATCATGTCTACAATTGTGTTTTGGTATTACGTAGAAGGGAGGGTTCATCTCTTGTGGAATGCTCGCTTTTCGCAGTAGGGCCGGAGAACTGTTATAAATTTTTAACTTTGTTTTGGTGCCAGAATTTCCACATTCAGTTCTTTAAAAGATCCAAGAACATTTCTCTTCTTAAGAAAAATAAATTTTTCAGACGAAAGTTAAGTACCTAGAGGAAAGTTTAGCAGCAGAAAGTCAATATTTCCCAACTTATTAAATGCTTCATGCTTCTTATTTTGTATCCTTTCCAAGCAGACTTTTGGCAGGTTTACTGTTGTTTTCCAAAGGTCCCACTGTTGCTTCTTATTGGATTGTTTTTTACTGTTTGCTGGTATTGATTTTCAGATGAAGAGAAACTGAACGTCGTATTAAAACTACTTTAAAACTATTTTCTTTACTTACTGATACCTTTTCGTATACAATTCCTATGTATAATTACCCATCCAAGAAATTTCGTTGCCATTTACTGTCAGCGCTCTGACAACGTTGAAAATGAGGCGACAAAGAAACATTCCTTTATCTTTAGGCGTAAGTGCTAAGGTGTTTGGAACACACAAACACACACAAAAAAACTCATTCAATACGTTTTCAATCTAGTAGAATAGTCACGGAAAAAGCACTTTCAATATATTCAACATTTACCATTTTACTTCACATTAAGACACACATGGCTCAAATTGATGGCGAAATTGTCACCGATTCTTTTTAAGGAATCACACAAACTCTAACGCTTTAATGAAAACTGTGTGGTTATATTAGTTTATAGTTTATTAGTATCTATGTATAATTCTAAAAAAGTCCATTTTTCGTACTGAACTGTTTGATTGCCCCAGCGGCAGCAAAGCAGTCACTATTTCTTGTTGCCTCGAAGGGCCATTCATGGTGTTTGGCGCGAGTAAATCACTTTACAGCGAGGTTACTGACCTTCTCTTCAAGACAGAAAGCAATATAGAGCACTATAAAGAGACTGAATAAAATGATTGTCTTTCAGATGTGTTCTATATAAGCGCTAAAAGCCAGTGGAACACCATTTAACGGGATCCTTTTGCTTCGGTTCTGTAACTTTTCTGTTATCTCTTCGTAGCCTTGCTTTAGCCGAAATCCCTAATTACACAGAAAGAATAGCTTTTGTTACATACATAGCTCACGACGCTTTCTTCTTATATATGTTCACAAATACAGTTCAAACATGAAGTACAGCTTTATTAAAAGTTTCGGAAGAAACACATGTTGCCGCACATGTATCGACCATTGTTTTTAAAGTATATATCATGCCCTTCAAATAATTTTACATCCCGGCAACGTTTGGTGCCGGGAATATACGCTTTGTACTGGCTGCATTCACACCAGGGCTTCCTCTTAACGCTGCACAGTTGAGTTATAACTGTTTCGCGACCCTGCACTTGTACGGAGCTGACTGATCGAACCGCAAAAGCTTTTCAATCAAGCTTCAGATTCAGTCCTCTCACGGGCTCAGTCTAATAAAGATATCCAAGTTAAGATTCCGTGAAGTGCAGAGAAAGCTGCCGATAGTCGACATAAAACACTACAATGTATCGTCGCAATAAGCCCATATTAGTATCTGCAACTAGAACAACAAACCTTGACCTCGATTGTCTTGCTATCATTGATGAAGACGAGGATTCTCAATAGACAGAGGCATCAAAAACATCATGCCATAAGATTGTGACGCAAAATCACCTTTTTAAGGTTGAAGTCAGTTAATGATAGTACTATTATTCGGTGCTATTGTTTCTTGCACAGGCGCGATTCTCCTACTTACCGAAACAAGCACGCACACTTGCTACAAGTTTTTTTTTTCTTCGAATGCAGGCCGAAGTAGTTCGCCATATTTCCTCATAGCACCTGACGACAGGCTGCGGCAGTGAATGATTCCAAAGTACAAATGTCAGCTATGTACTATGGACCCATGGAGTACTCATATCGTATCCAACACACCAGCAAGAGATTCTAGTTCAGTCAATGGTAACAAATTATACATCCATTGTTCATCTAATTCACCCAATCACTCAAACGCTTCAACATTCATTCTCCATTTACCAAACTAAGGAATCTGTAAACACACCACGATTCACTAGCACCCGAGCAGAACCGAGCTGGAGGACAAGAAACCAGACGGTTCACTGTGAGCTACACCACACAATCACTGTGTTAGATGATCAGACCTGCCATGTTAATCACAAACCAACCTCGCCATGTCCTCAATCAAGTCCGAGTCACATGACGGCTAGCCGTGTGCCTCATGATAAAACAAAGGTGCCTTGTAAGCGTATAAAAAGAACTGTACCGCTTTGTTTCACCGAGACGATTGTCTAAGATTTTAGTAAACAAATGCAGTGCATTAAAAGAGTAATAGTAGACGCGGTTGAACTTGCTTTCAGAACTGGGCCGGTCTCATTTGAAATGGAGTTAAAGGATCCGTTATCTTTTGATGGGCCAGTTATTTTCCCTTCGAGCCAGTATAGCTAGATATCTGTCGAAAACTCACAAATCAAGTGAAGGAATGTAGCTCTTGTCGCAGACCATGAGTGCTACTGTTTGATTTGCTGGGTGACAGCGGAGAGGTTAGATATCTAAATTTGGAATCAATGTTTGTAAAGATTTCCATAGTAGCTAGAATCCAGAATGAACACGATGTTCTTTGAACCGAAGATTGAATCGTCTAGGTACAATAAACAGAATAAGACACCTTATGCATCATTCAGACGGCCCCTACTGGCCCTACGAGGCCTAACACAGTGTCCGAGCGATTTTCTGAATGTACGTTGAACAAGGTTCTTTTATACTCAAACCGCAAGGGGTGTGCCTCCTTGTCACTTCTTTCTTTCCAACTTGGTAGCTGATATTGTAATTTTGAAAAATCACGATCATGGTGGAAAAATAAACGACTTCAAAGCATAGCTATCTTGCACGTTTCGAGAGAGGAAGGGTTCACGAACGATCGTGAAAGCCTGGATTGCGAGTTTGTTATTGCAATAAAAATATCTCGAACAAGAACACAACAGTCACTAAAATAGCAGCCATCTTTGTGTGAGATGTGAACTCATATTTACACAAGACTTCCTGAATTGTATCTTGAAATCAAAGGCGTCAAGGCACTCTTCATCGATAGTTGCTTCTTTGGATGAGGAAAAATTTAAGGGGGTAAAACATAAGGACTAAGTGGAAGCAGCTGTCGGAGAGCCAAGCTACCCAGCATCGCACTGGCTGTTCCAGCAAAATTCGGTGTGCGTCATCTGTTTGTGAAAGACCACTAAGAAAACTGCTTGAAACATTTACTTACGCTTTCCACTTAAACTGATTAATTAAAAGCATCTATATAAAATTTGTACATTTTCATGTTAAGAGCATAACCAAGCCTCGCGTCCGCAACAAATCCAACTGATCATGGGCATACCTCGGTCAGTCTCTCAATTTCTTGTTCAGTCATGATGCCTTGGTTTGTATCACCAACTGTGATGACCAGTGTGACGACAACATAAAACAAAGAGGAATTTCTCTGCACAAAAGTAGCCGCCATCAACAGCTTTACCTTGGAGTGCAAACACTATGAACCACAAGCTGAATACATAAAATCTGTATTTGCAAGTTGGAAATTCAACCTTTTCAACAGCTACGAGTTTGCACTGTCGTTCATGTGCTCAGTAAAATCTTTCCCGCCTAGTCGGTTATGAAGAGCAGCTATCGAGTGAAAAAATCCCAGTTCGGAGCCTCAATTAACTATCTTTCATATTCATTTGTGAGCCCCCAGAACGGGATGTCTGGTATTCTGGTTGAACAACAACTTATGTTCTGTCGAGGCGTGAAACTGCACAAGCCAGCGAATGTAATCCTTATTGTTTGGACGCTTTTTACTGGTTCATAAAAAAACCTACTCTTATCGAGTCGTTTACGACGGTCGAGAAAATGTAGTCAGCACGAAGTTTATGATGAAACCCCGTTGAAGAGCTAATTATTCGGGGACGCGTGAAAGAAATTACACACAGGAAGTGGGCGTGAATGAGATAAAAGGCTTGGATCATGGAGATGTCGGGTGCGGCCAAGTAGCAGCGATTGAGATTTCACTCAAAGTTTACAAACTGACAACAGTCTCCTGGAATGCTCCTTTTTCATTTATGGTGGCTTCATTTTTCTCAGTCAACCACGTTATGTGAATAGATAATGTTGTTATTGGGTTGTGTGACAATAAGGCCCTTGTCACAAGAGAATAATTACGCGCTTTAGTCTAGAGTGTTTTTATGTTGACGTTGTATGTTTTGTCCCGCAAAGTTACTGACAATGTATTTTCTCGCTTTTTTCCTGCAGACGAAGTTCCCTTGAATAGTGAATAAAATAATTCCCAGACACTTTAGGCAGCAGTCATCAATAAGGTGACCCCGTGGTACCTGTAAGAGACTGTTTCATGTCCAATTTTACAAAATAGAACAATATCCTATGCCTTTGTGTCACTGTGTTTACATATAGAATGTAAACAAAATTGCTTATTCTACCCTTCTCATGAAAATTTTAATCAGGAGATCTGCAAAACACTATTTTAATTTAAGGTCATTCGACGTCAAATTTTGCCAATCGGTTCGAAGCTGCGATCGCGTTATGTGCTGTCAAATGGACACGAAATTCGGCAGCTCAAATTAATGCAGACTTCGCTGTGATTAGAGCGACCCCTCGAATTGAAAAATTTGCAAGATAAAGAACCAAGTACTTAGTCTGCTTAGGTAATTTATTCGTCTTTCGGTGCGAATCAGCTGTCAAATTGATTGGCAGTTTCTCAAGGGTCTCATTACTATAATCCAATGACAGGATGGAAGACTCGCCAGGCTTGGTACAGAACAAAGGGAAAGGCGGGACTCATACTAACATGTGTCACTTCGATGATGGGTTCTAACGGCGTCGCGAGGGAAACTTTCGTGGACCAATCACGAGAGACCACAGCTCAAATCAATCACAAGCATAGGTGCCAGTTCCAAATGGCGCCAAATTACCACCCATCACGAACCAATCCGAATATAATATCCACGTGTCGGTATTCGTTGGCCTATCTCTTGTTTAGTTGTAGTTGTAGGAAAATGGAGGCGGATAGCCAACAGCCCTCAGGAGCCTCCAAAGTCGACCTCCCGAACGATCCAGGGTAAGTTGCTGGCTTCCGCTAGCTGAATTTCAGCCAGCCGGCTTCGTGTTTCATTCGATCGAAATGATGGTGTGACTTGAGCAAATTTCTTGTGAGCATAAATTTCATCTGCCGTCCGTTCTTCTCCAACAGGAAGATGTTCGTCGGAGGCTTGAGTTGGGAAACTACCGCAGGTTAGACATTTTTTTAGCCCAGTAAAAACGGTGTGTGTCAATGCATTCGCTGAACATTATTTTTCTCCAAAATCGGCGATCGAGTTTGGTATTTTGCGGCGACAAAATGAGCTGAGATGAGTCACGTTTCAAACAATCGGTTGTGGTTAAGTTCACAGTTCCGTAACGGTCCATTTCTTGTCTGTTTTAGAGGGACTGCAGACGTACTTTAGCAAGTATGGTGACTTAAAGGAGTGCTTAGTTATGAGGGATCCGAACACTAAACAATCCAGGTAAATGATGCTAAGGCTGCTGATGAAACCCCTTGTCCTCCTTCCAGCTCAGACAGCAAGCGCGATCAGCTTTGTATTGTAAATGGCATGTCTGAAGAATATGCAATATGCAACATAATGATGGTGGCTTTTCTGTTTTTGTATCCATATTGCAGGGGGTTTGGGTTTGTAACTTTTGAAGATCCAACCGCTGTTGATGCAGTGTTGCAAGCTGGCCCGCATGAACTCGACCACAAAAAGGTTTGTACGGAAAATTCTGTAATTATTTTTTTGCGCGCGCCATAGAGATGGATTCGCTGAAGACCAATTTTCACGCTCCATCTGCAAACGTCTGGCGTAAACGTATTGTGATGTGGTCTGGGCATCTAAGGCTTCGAATTAACTCCTACAATCGATTATACTACCAAAGCTTAGCTAACATGTTTCAGATTTCAATTTATGGTCTTTTAGCTGAAGATGAGGCGTATTTTCGCTGAAAGCGATGTTCGTGTCTGGGGACAATTTAATTCACACGACTAAGCCATTGTAATGTAAAGATGTTCTCCGAGCTTCAATGTAGCGAACTTAACCAACTGCACGCTGACACCTTGTACATCCTTAACATCCATGCAGATAGATCCTAAAGTCGCCGTGCCAAAGAGACCTCAGCCAAAGGTAAGAACTTGTTACTATTAAGTGCGTTAAATTTAGCGTGAAAGGGTGTTTAAATATCGTGTGATGTCTAGCTCGATCAAAAGATCAGGATTTCGAATTGTTTGCTTGACAACAGAGCTGCATCGACTTTCGATTTTAGAGAGCGGACATTTTTTTAATGCAAAGAACCTTTCAAGAGCTTCAGTGCAAAGCAGTGTCGAACGGTTTCACGCTGTTAAGTCAGCATTTTGAGCGTAATTTGAAAAGCGTTAGCCTTTTCAAGGCCTCCCCAAACGGAAATTTAACGTTCGCAAGCCAACTCCGGTCAACGGGAAGGGCAGTTTTATTTCTCGCATGACGCGGCGAGTCACAGGGTTCTCGTGATTCGGAAAGCGAATTCATACCGTCGATTTGGTAGAATTCTAACGGCTCAAAACAACATTGTGTGCGTAATTGCTGCTCGAACTTGTTTGCTTCGTCACAACGCCCACTCCAAAATAAATTGAGCGAGTGAGTATATGGGCTGGAGGAACACGCTTACCTCCTACAGTGGAGCGACCGCTCGAGAGCGCAGTTTATATTCCCACAAACACGCGATATTTTAGGGGTTTCCCCGAAACCCGCTTCGCCGCAGCGCTTCGTTGTGTATTGCAGAATGTTTCTTTTCTGGTTGTTTTTTGTAAAAATTGAATAATTACAGGTTCTCGAAGCTCATTCTAATAAAGACAACAAAGGAAGCTACTAGTTGAGCTGTGAATCGGTTCACGCGCTGTGTTTTACCACCCTTTCTCTGTCGAATGGTTGACGACACCTCAACCAAGTCCCGCTGGTTCGATCGCAGACGCTCAGTGGCTTAAACATAGTATTTTAGCATGTCAACTTCGAGTAGACCGGTTTCACAATTTATTTTATGTTAAACAAACAGCGTCCAGTGAGTCCGTAGCTGCCTTGGAAGATTGTTATTTAGCTGGTATGTTTGTTTCGGGTCAAAACAAGTCCGGCTAAACTGTGAATGTTTGTATTGTTTCAAAGGATCTTTCTTATAAATAATTGCTTTCCTAGGTGAACGCTCGAGCTGCCATGTCTTCAGCACCTAAAACGCAGGTTGGAAATGGTAATTCAAAAGAAAATATTTCTCGAACTAACATTGCCACCCGAACGCCCATGAATCGACATCGCTAACTTTTTTAATTCTATTTACGAAAGCGGGAACATTATCTCTGAGATGCGGTTATTTTTATCTACGAACATACTAAAACCCGGGTTTCATTTTAATCTCACGAGATGAAATAATATTGCCCTCGCGTCTGTCCATTAGTTATATTTTGTGACCGACGGCTAGCGGCGGGGATGTCACACAAGCACAGCGAGTCGGTCAAATCGACAAACATCTTTTGCAACACCGGACATCAACCATTATCTCTCTACCCCAGAAAACGAGAAAATAAACTAGTTATGACACAAATCGAATCAGTGGTTTCTTTTATCAGGTCGTTTCGAAGTCCTTTTTCACACCTATTTGATGCGAAAGTAAATAGATTCAAATTGCTGTTTCCTGAAAAAGCTATTTAAAGCTTGCTAACTATGAAAGGTACATTGTACGCAAAGCCGAATTTTCGATTTAGCTCGAGGTGGAAACTGGGGCTGCTGTGTGACAGTGCAAACTGCAGTTCAATCTCTCAAGGGAAGGCTTTCAGTGTTTTTGAAAAAAAAGAACCGTATGATGAATATTCATTAAGAACCATGAAGGTGTCGCGATGTTTATTTTCTATTGAATGGCCCCAAAAAATCTTGCCAGTATTACTTCTATGTTGAATTATGCTTTACGCCTAATTTCGAGAAACTGGGCTCCTTCTTCACAAAGGTGTTTAGAGTTTTGTCCTGTATTCTAATGCGGATTTTAAATAAACAAATGATGCAATATTGAGCTGTTCTGTTAAAGACATCCGTAATATCCCAGTAGCTGGGAAACATCCCAGGAACTACAGGGTTGTCTAATATGCCCTGTAGAGAAACAACACAGCTCATGAAAATGTTGATAAAGAGATAGGCACTTCTTCCTCAAAGAGCTTGTTCCATAGGTTTGCTAAAGTGAAAGACTTCCTTGTAATTTATTCAAATTAGAACACTAGATTTGAGTTGCTTTGTATAACATGACACCACTTTATACATTTGATATATCTTTGCAGGATATGTTTTGCTCTTTCCTTGCATGTTTGCCTGAGATCATTTCTATGCAGTCATTGAATAGGTCACCTTTATCAATAGCTGCATGACATTTGTGGCCAAATTATTCATAAACCTTTACCATCTTGCATTTCAATAACTCATGTTACATTACACATTATTGTCTGACTGACAGTAGTGTGCATTCGAGACCAAACATTTCTGCGACATGATGGTGTCGCATTGTCTTTGCAATGCAACCTAGTCTCATGTTCAATTACAAATTCATTTCATGTTAGTCATATGCTATTTTAGTAACGCTGCATGATATCTTTTTTTCTCACTACCTTTGTCAATGTGTCTGTAACCTGCTTAGCTGTATTAAGTTTACAAGGAAAGCAGGCAGTGTCTATGTAACCTTTACCCTTGACAAAAATAAGAACTGGGTATTATTACATAGCAACCTTAGCCAAGTATTTGCATGTATGTCAAAATTATGTTCTGAATTATACATGCCTGTGAAAGAGACTAATGGTTGCATCTCTACACTTGTCATATCATTCAAGTGGAGTCATTTTCTCATCTTGGTATTTTACATTTGAGAGATTATAAACCCATCACTGGTGACCAAATTTCTGCTGCAAACAATAGATAAGACTTGACCCGGTTCTCACCTGCCATTCAGATAAGGCACTTACGAAGCGTAACCAGGGCAAGGCTCATTACGTGCAACACCCAAACCCTCCAACAATCCAGCAGTCCACCAATCCACAAATCCAGCCCTTTAATATTTTATAATTACCACATTTATGACAACATTATAACATTCATTTTTCAGACATGACTAAGATTCAAAAACAATCTTATGTACAAAAAATGACTTTCACTGCTGTCAATCACCTCTCGGGAAACTGAGGTTTACTTCAATGGGTTCAACATGTCTGTGGATTGGGACTGGAGGATTTTGATCCATTTTGCTTGTTTCTTTTTTAAGGCTCTTTTGTTGTCTCCATAATGATGATTGTAGGGAGTCAAAAATGTAATCATTGGTTAGCTTTTTAACTTCAGAGTTTGAGTAATTGAAAGGCACGTAAAATATTTTGAAACACAATGTTTTCCATTAGACTTTTCAAAGATCGAACAAATTAGTGAAGCAGCTGTAAGTGTAACACATTCCATATTCACATTTTACATGCTATCAAATCTGTTGGTCATCTGAAGCTACAATTTATGACAACTTTTTCGCTTGAATGGCGGACAAAATGCCCTGGTTGGATTAGTTTTATAAAATATTTGTATCCTACCTTTAGTTTGACTATATGGTATGTAAAATTGTTGGAAAAGTTACCAATCAATCGTTTGTTTACTAGTGCTAAAATGACTGATTAACTCCCCTTTATGTAACAAAAGGAAGATCATGTCCAAAATTTACTGAAAAAGGTTCAGAACATGTGGTCTGACCAGGCTCTGACATTTCATGCGCAAAATAAATGGCCAAAAACCTTCAAAGTTCCAGTTATTGGCAATCTAACACAAATGACATCATAAGATACATCTCTGCCCAGCATAACTTATGGTCATTTCATTCCATAACATGACACTTTGTCCAAGAAAATTCATCACATCATTTGCATGCTTAGTTAATTTTGTAATTTGGATTGTTTGGCTTCAAAAACATACCAAATCATATACAGTTAAAATGAATTCCTTAAAACAGTGATCTGCAAATTCTAGCTTTTACCTTTAGAGTGAAATGCATTAGCCTCTTATATAATTATGTAACACTATGTTGTACTTAACTGTAGTGATCATTCCTAGACTTCACGCAACATGAATTCATTCATACTCTGTATACAGCACTTGTACAGTCAATTGCCCTTGGTTGTAACTCCAGCTATGGCACATGAACCTGTATGCATTCAAGTATATAGTATAACACCATAAGTAATTATTGATATCAAATGTGTTCTTACAGATGGTTACAAGAACAAAAAAGATTTTTGTTGGTGGTGTGTCTGCTTCCACTACTGAAGAGGACTTGACTAATTATTTTAAGCAACATGGAGAGGTAAGTGGAACTCTCACATTTACCACAGTGAAGTTTCATGCCAAAGCTTAAAGAAGCCAAAATGTCAATGTTGTAAATCTAGAAGTGTCCCTTTACTAGTGAATTAGCCCTACTTGGGAAACTGAAGGGGAAACAAGTTTTGATCAGGCTTTAACCTTGGAATTATGCTGTCTTCTTTAAGTGATGCTTAAAAACAATTTTTAACTTTTAAGTTTTCCCCCCCCCCCCCCCTCCACACACACATACCACCATTGAAATCTTCTCATGACATTCATCTGAACAACACAGGACTCCACCAAAATTTTAACCTGCAGATCAGGCAGTTTAGTTTTGTGTTTTTGTGAAGGGTTGCAGTGAAGGATGTGGAAATTCTTGTCACACCTCATGCTTCCTGCTAACATAATCGTCAATTCATAATGGTTCATGTGCAGTAAATCCAAAAGTAAACAGCCTGTTCTGCAGAAATCATATAAAAATTGTTTTCTATCTTAAAAATACTATTTGCTGCTGCCAACTTAGTCAAGTTAAGCAATAGCCTGCGCCCTTGCCATGAAAGAAAAAGGGCAAGGCAACATATTTTACTGCTGATGATCACATCAAGGCCTTTGATTTTCCTTGAATATATTGAAATAAGTCTCGACTAGTTGATTGCTCATTTGTAGTTTGATACAGAGTAAAGTTTTGCATCTTGTTGAACTCCTGTAGTCCTGTAGGATAATAAGGGCACATGTTAAGTCTGCATACAAGCTTAAGTGGCCCATTAGGCTGGAGCTTATCCTGGTTTCTGTAGCATTAAGTGACTAGGAATACTGCTACTCCCCCCTGGATGGGATGCCAGTCCATCGCAGGGTTACCCCCAGCATTAAATTTGCCGGTACCCATTTATACACCTGGGTGAAGAGAGGTGCTGTGAGAGTAAAGTGTCTTGCCCAAGAACACAACACAATGTCCCCGGCCATGGCTCGAACCCAGACCGCTCGATCCGGATTGGAGCTCACTAACCACGAGGCCACGGCGCCTCCCACAATAATAATAGCTATCACTTAATTAGTAGCCTCCTCTCTCTCGTGGGTATATTACTTTGAAAAAAAATCATCTCCCTTGAATTATTGCCCAACCCCTCAGTCCCCTTGAATAATCCAACTCACCCCACTACCGGTAACACCTGAGCAACATTGTCCTTTCCTCCCCCTATATTTCCTTTAACACCCCCCAAAAAATCAAGAGATTGATTGAGGATTCAAGCTCTGACACCAAAGATATTGACATTGAAAACCAGTTTATTTGAGAACACTTACTATAAAATTCCTCTGTCCAGTTTACATGATTTGATTATTCTAGATGAGAAAATAAGAGATACAATTTAGGCACAATATCCTGTGGGCAGTATTGAAATAACCTCCAAGACCGCCTTGAATGATCATCCCTTTGTTGTGTGAAGAAAAAGAATAACCACCCTCAGCTATTATTTTAGGAAATACAGTAACTGCTCTATGTTTTACTGGTCGTGCTGAGATATATCTTAAAAGCTGGCTGCAGAAATCACAAAACTAACTGTCCAATGCTGAGAGAAAGAGTTACCTTTAAAATTTTTAAGTTTAACAAAATGAGCCCTTGTTATTCTGCAAGAGGTGTGTTTTTATCAGTGAACAAAGCAAAAACCTTTAACAGTCTCGAACATAGATCACATGCAAAAGGCAACTTTCTTTGTTGTCTCTGCATGTCTCATCACATGCTGTGACACTGATAATAAAATCTCATAAAAGGATTTTTGAGAAGAACAGATAAAAACACTCGGGTTACTTAAAATAATAGACTAGGTTCCGATAGAACCAAGTCAGTTTCTCTCAGTTTTAAAAATATCATTGGCATCTGCAAAGGAGTTAATTCAATATTTTTTTGTGTCTGCAAAGGACTTAATGGATAACCATCATTTGAAATGAATAACCTAGGCTTCTTCAGGGCAACTAAATTTACAGGTCTGGCATTCGAAATACACACAATCAGGGTTTTAATGTTTCATAAGTAATTTTACACAGAAGTGTTTTTCTTTTTACATTCTACCTGCAGAACCTAGTAACTTAGAATACTGAACACAAACTGGGATTTTATACTTCTCAAATGCTCATTTTTAAGAAAAAGGCAATAAAATATTTATTATTTTTCTCAATGTTTCCATATTCCTATCATTATTCAGTTTTATTGTTTATTTTTTCAACCTAGGTTTCAGAAACCAAGCTTATGTATGACAAAGTTACCCATCGACATAGAGGTAAACTGTTAGTTAAAAAATCCAAAGCATCTAAATGTACTTCTGATTGTATTTTAAGTATGTAGAAAGACCCTTTAAGTATGTGCTCTAGGTCACATGCTGAAGTAGTTTAATGCCTGGGTGAAAGGCTTTTAGTGGCAAAAGTAGTTCACGTCCTTGTTCAAGTTCAGGTAGTATAGTGTCATGCTATCCTAATCCAGTTTATACCAAGCATTTTTCTTATGGATTTGTTTGCCGATTTGCCCCTGTACAGCAGGGGCAAATTACATCATGAGTGCATGCACACAGTCACGTATTGCATATATTCCAATTGTATATGATTTCTGCAAAGCTGCATGCATCAAATATATATTCCTTCTACTTAGGGCTTTTACTTCAAAGACCTACAACTATGAAGCCCATGTTGGTTTTCCACTCTTGAAATAAAAATACTAACAGCAGAATTTTTCTTTTTAATTTAAAGGTTTTGGTTTTGTAACTTTTGAAAGTGAAGATGCTGCTGAAAGTGCCTGTGAGGAACAGTTCCATCTGATCAACGACAAAAAGGTAATTACATGGTATAAATAAGAGAATTTGTTCTTCTTTATAATTTGATAGGTGGTTTTTAACATTTACAAGACTATTTATCTTGCAGTGCTCTCAGAATTATACAATATGGGTATTTGTGAATCATCAAGACAATCTGACAAAACACACTCAAATTGTTTTCTAAACCTGATGAATAAAAACGTATTGAAAACAGTTTGCTTGATAAACTTTACACGCGGAATGATACAACAGCAATGTATGGTTCCAGAATCTAAATATCCATAGGGAATTAGAAATCTGAAAGGGGTAAGGGGCTCAAAGACCCAGGAAATAACAGGAGTAAACAAGTTGGATTGCAGCTAGAGTTTCCAGATGTCCTTTGATTAAGTGGGCAATGCCAGAAAATATCCATACACAATGATGAACGGCTTCAATATTTTAGCCCCTCTTGCTTTCCAAAATTCCAAAATGCATTACCTCCCATGCCCTCAGAATTCCATAATCGTTAAGCCCCCCTTCGCCCTCGGAATTTCTCTTTTTTGTTAAACCCTTTGGAATAAACAAATGTGTTCACAAATACTTCCAACTTTTCTTATTTTACGTCAATTGGTTTCACATCACCCCACTTTTGGAAGGTGTCATATAAATTGACTCAAGAAATTTCTGGGGGAAAAATTTGAAAAATAAATGACTTCTGCCTACCCTTGTGCAACAGCTACAACCTACAGAAATTTTACATTGCTCCAAACTGTTACAGAACATCAAAATAAAAATATCGTGTGATATAAGTTTGTGCGCTTGGAAGATATTACAATCAAGGGCGATCGCATGCTTGACACATCTGCCATATTGAATTTGAGCCTGCAGGGTCAGAAGTCGTGCCCAACCCTACCTATTTCAAGAGAAGTCTGGGATTCACTCTGTACTCCAGTTGTTCAGTCTTTGTTAGATAATTTCTTGCTGGGGATTTTTTGGTATTTTTGTGTAGCTCTCAAAGTACAAAATCCTAACTAAAAAACCAAGGGACTGGTGCGAGTTTTTGCTGTCTATCCGATCCCGACGGGAGCATCAATGTTTACAGTACATACACGAACAAAGATCTGTTAGTGTTTTATTAATCATTAAGAAATTCATGAACCTGATGTACAATGCAACTCAAGTTTTATCAGCATTCTTCAACACATGCCAGATTGATCGATGCTTCTCCTGTATCCTGTACTTTGTGCTTCATTTGCCAACTGGTAACGTCCACAAAATTAGCATTTTTAAGCCTTTAGGGTTTAGGTTTCAAGTACTCCCCCATGCCTTCAGAATTCCAGTTCAAAGAGCCCCCCTTTGCCCTCGTAATTCCAGTTCAGAGAACCCCCCTTGCCCTCAGAATTCCAAAAATCTGTCCGTCATATTGTATGGATATTTTCTGGAATTGCCCAATATGGATTCAAGTGCTCATCTAGCTGTTCAAAACTTGTTTCTTACCTCCTATATATTCTATCTATTCTGCTGTTCCTTATACCTTTCACAAAAATAGTAGCTGGAATACTTGTATCTCAATGGCATTATAGTTGAAGGAATTTTCTTTCTTCAAAAAGCACTTTGAAAGCCGACAAGTGTGGAGAACTCACTGTTATACAGACATGCAAGCCACCATTACTTGTTACAACTGAATGGGCCTAAACTGTACTGGTGACTAGCTTAGTTTGCTTTTTTAATTGTTCTCTGATCTACATGTATGAATCTATTAATTAAGCAGCAGCCAATATCTTTTGATTTTTTCAATATGAATTATTGTTGATCTCTGTTCGTTTGTTGTTCAAAATCGGTTTTCTTTGCATTTGTGTTTCCATTTCACAATGAAATAGTGGTGTCAATTTTATCCACATTTCAACAGTCCTTCAAAAGAAATTGTACAACATTTTTTGTGCATGTGAGAGTTCCCTTCTACCTTAACACACTTTATTGCTAAAATGAATTTTTCTAAAGGGGATGAGAGCTGTACACAAAACTTGCAGAAATCCAAAAAGGGTCAAAGTGGTCAAAGTGAAGGTTCTTATGTGAAATACCCTCTGTGGTGGGGGATATGGATATTTTAAGACGCTACATGTTCAATGATGGCTTTAACTTCTCAAGACCACCATGCTTGCCTGGTTGTTTCACTGGAGACCACCTTCAAATCATTTGACTCCTTAATCACACCTGTAACGACTCCTTATCAATGATGCCATCTTGGGTTGTTTTTATCCTCTGTGGCAAAACAATGCAGGTGTATGGCAATAATGCATAATTGATTAAATATTTGAAGCGGCAATTAAAGTTAATTTTTGTTGTCAGTGTGTTGATCCTTTTAGATAAAAGGATCAAATTTTCTTTGTTGTGCAATAACATTATTTTAATTTGTAATTTAAAACTTTTGCAGACTGAGGTAAAGAAAGCCCAACCTAGAGAAGTGATGCAAAGTTTGCAAGGTGGACGTGGCCGTGCTGGGAGAACCTTAGCTGGACGAGGATTCTGTAAGTACAGTAGAACCTAATATTATCACCAATTTGTTTTCTAATACCATATTTGCTGGATTAAATGTCAGGTTTATTTAAATGCCAAGTCTACAAGGGCTATATCAGTGTTTCCACCAGACCATGCCATTGTGTGAATTCCACGTTGCAATCAGAGACTGCCCCCAGAAAAAGGAAAGAAGGGCCAATTTAGCCCTTTCCTCTTACAAGACTGCAGGCATAACACAGGCATACGTGTAGTACCGTATTTTAAAAGCCATCCCAGGGTTCGAAGTTCCCACCAATATATGGTCACCACTGTAACTAACATTTCATCCTTGGTGACCAAACATTGTGGTTTAGTCGCCAAAACAGATCACATTTCTCTCTGTTGACGATCAATAACAGTACTTTGTCACACATTATGTCATTTTAGAAAATCATATTGAAAGATTTTTGCACTTCTAATACATTCAACATAAGAAAAGAAGTCAATCCATCCTTTTACTTCGCTGTGGTGATTCTCTCACACTGGAAAACATTCAAAGGCTGACCTTGGTACTCTGATGCATTTTGTCCTCCAGTAGCTTTCAATTTCTTGCTATCTTTCCAAAAAAAAAATGGGCCCCTAAAAAAGACATCTGGAAAGTAGCATTTACAATACTAAACAGCCGATTATCAGCCCACAGTAGCTTTGTACATGTTATTTCTTTAAAATGGTGATGGATTACATCTCAAACTCAATAAAATACTGCATAAAATGACGTGGCTTAGTTTCCGTCCAGGGTGCCCACTTAACACTGGGGAAACTACCAAAGAAAGACAAACGTAGGACTGTTACAGGTTGACCACGGGCGCCTTATAGAGGTGGCCACCTAATACAGGCAACAAATACAGTGTTTGTAATAGCAAAATATCAGGACTTTCAAAACTGACCTCTTTAAAGAGGCTGGCCGCTTAATACAGGGACGTTATATACAGGTACAACTGCAGGGCTGCAAATAATTTTTTTCACCTGAAAGGACATATGTCCTACTAAGACACCATTTTGGTCAGACAAAACAAAATTGCAGTCGGACATCACCAAAAACAAAAGGTTGAATTTTATTTCCTTTAAATTACCGAGCTATCACTTTCCTCCCGATCTGTTTGCACTTCTGTTACTTATTACTATCAACAGTAAAATATACCACTTTACGTCCTCTTAGGTGAGGCAGTTTGACAAAAAATATCAACTTAGAAAAAAAAAACAGTCGGTCTGCATTCCAGTAGTTTTCATGCGATATTATTGCCATGGAAGAAAAAATTGGGCATTTTTATTATACTATTGATTGCTATTCATTACCATCTCTACATTTAAAATACAAAACATTGAAATGGCCTTGAAATCGACCTCACCGATATCTTAAAACACTCGAGCAACTAGAAAAAAATTCAAACTTGGAAGAATTTAAACTCGCTTAGTGTTGAATTCCAGGAGAATAAAGTGCCATGAAAAAAGGAAAGAACGCGAATAATAAATTGTGCGTGAGGTTTTCGAAACGAAAAACAAGAAAGCCATTGCAAAGCATCGCGCTAATTATTGTAACATTTGCACAAATATTCACTCTTATCCTGAGCTTGTACAGATTCGATACAGTGAATGAAGCAAAATTTGTTGTAAACAATTTTAAAACAGGCAGGTAAATTTTCGCGAAGAAACTTCTGTCAAGTAATGAATAACGCGATTTTGTTGTCAGACACATTCCGACGACAAAATACCACACAGGCGCGTGTATTGTGAATTGTTTTTAATTTAAAGCGAAATTTTACTGACTTTACTGTGGATGACTCTGGGAACATATAAACAAAAATTAACATCTCGCTACTTTTTAAAAAGCATTATGCTAAAATGGAGGGTAAACTACACTAATGTACCAGATCAATCTTGTTTACTAAGTGACTTACAAAAGCTGTGAATTAATTAAGATCGTCTGACTTACTCACAGCAAATTTTTATTCATCATTGCTGTAAAATTATTTACGATAAAAAAAATTTGTCTGGACATCATGTCCGACCACATTTGGGATTTCATCGGACACGAGCAAATTTTGGTCGGCCAATGTCCGATGACCAACAGTTATTTGCCGCTCTGCAACTGTATCTTCTTTGTATATGAAGTCAGTAAAACAAGTGATCAATTGGCCTTAACACAAAGAATGTTGCAGTTCTACAGGTTATGAATCTAAAAAATTTTCTCTTGTCAAATTAAATCCTTATCCATTATTAAAACAGGGTTCCACTCAATGTTGCTAAACATAAATGAACTTACACATTTCTTTTCACAGTGTACAATCCCTTTGCTCCTGGATTTCCTCGCGGTTTTGCTCCCTCTGGTTTTGGTCCAGGATTTGGAAGCTACCCATTTCCAGGTATCTACTGTAAAGATATTGCGGATGATCAACAGATTGAATTCATGTACTTTTTGCACACTTTCAATTCATTCCTTTCAATTCATGTTGAGAAACTTAATACAGATATTGTTAACTAATCCACTGGTAGTGTTTGGCTAATCTGGGCAGCTTGGTGTTGCCAGTTGTGGTACTGTCAGCGGTTAGACTTCCTATGATGGACTATTTTGTGTGGAAATACTTCTAGCTGCTTCATGTTATGGTAACCACGCAGAGATAAAAGCTGGCCTGATGGACCACTAGGCTTAAGGATGTTCGCGCTAATTGTTTCTGCGCATCCTTACTGTGCACCAATTCACACACCACGTCCTGCATCGAGTGCATGCACTAACTGGTAAAGTGAACAATAATAGGGCAAATGGCCATAGCTTTGATTCTGTGTGGATTTAACGGTCTTGGACGTTCGGGGACCCCTATTTTTCTTTTGATGGGTCGTTTTCTCTGCCGAATTAGCCAATTTTGTTTAGCTGTGCATCAGTTTCAAATGCCTCTTTAAGAGTTAAGGTTTGTGAAAAAGATGGCAATATTTGAAATTATTAATGCCACAGATTCACTTATACAAAATATTATAAGGGTAGTTTGCCCTTTTAACTTAACAATTTTTATTTCATTTCTGAAACAAGTAGATCATTATCTGTCCGCAGTAGAAGTTTCAAAAAAATCTATTGAGTAGAAAATTTTCTTGTGAATGCCCTTAAATGGAGACTATCCCATGAACGTTTAAAGAGATAAAGGGGGAAAACTGCTTAAACTACATGTGAATAAACTGGTCAAAGCATGCTTGGGTTTCTGGTAAAACTTCTCATATATGTAACATGACTGATATATTTTTTATGCTAAATAAATAATGTTTTAATCTGGCATCTGCAGGCTCTTATCCAGCTGCAGCTGCCGCTGCTGCAGCATTTGCAGCACAAAACCGGCAAGTGAGAGGCAAAGGTCGAGGATATCTGGGAAACTATCCAGGAATGCTTGGTGAGTACAGCAACCTCTTTCATACCCAGAATACTTTCCTAGCACAACCTTACCTTTTGTTTTGACATTAAAAGCTTTACTTTTAACATGTAGCTTCTCTCTGTGACATTGTACTAAATTGGAAAGTGCAGACTTGGTTGTGCATCATTACTTCCCATAATATGCGTTTTGCTTAACATTTGGTCAAATTTTTTAGCCATTGGTAATACGTATTATTATAAGAAATTGAAAGGCAAATTTTCAGGTTTATATCCTATACAGGAAGATTACACATGGTGCCTTATAGTCATGCTTAGCAGTGCTCCATACAAATCCTTTTAATTTTGCAAGTTTTCAAACTGCCATAAAATCTCTTTAGGTGACCCCCTAAAATCTCAAGCCTAGGTGGTCGATTATGGGCGCTAGTCGCTTATGAAAGCTAAGGTCATTTTGGGTCAAAAGGTAGCCTGTTTGAGGCTCTTGGTCAGTGGGGACGATCACTGGAAAATATGGCAGGCAATGAGCAGGATCTGCAATGAGCAGGATACCGGAGAGAAAAGGAGAGGGCAGGAGAGTCTGTAAGCATTGTTTTAAAAACCTCATTCAGCTCGTTCTTTTGTCAAAATGTCAAATGACAAAATCTTGGCCGGAATTTGCATTACCCACACAAGTACAGGAGATCACTCTGATCCTTAAAGCCTGTTGTGTGCTTCTGCATATTGACCATGCTGTTTCTAGAATCTCTTTGAGTGTGAAGTCTCTGTGCAGTCTGTGTAGGCATAGAGATGATTAGATGGAGGATCGAAACCATGGTCTTGCCTAAACAAAGCCAAACAATGGCATACACAACATGCCAAAAAGTCAAGACATGTCTGTATATAACTACATTCAAAACAAACAAAGCAGTTACAGACTTAAACATCAATCACAGATGTATTTCTGGCCTTTGTTACATGCCACCAAAAACACCGAAGCTTTCATAACTTTGATATAATATTTAACGCCAGAATGAGGTTTTTAAAACAGGCTAGGAACAGGCTAGTCAAAATTTTGCCTCATTAGCAGATGGTAATTCTTTTAAGACTGATAGAGTACCGTGTATGTGCACTTTTTCATTAAATTTTTAAACGTTTTTTAAGCGATGACGTCGTAAGTCATCGCTTTATGCTGGCATGCTGAATTCCTTTGGATAGTGATTTTGTCTGTGGCACTTTTGTCTGTGGCACTTTTGTTGCGCTCTTTTATACCTCTGTGGAAGCGAAATGCACTCTGGGAGTTGCTGTTTGTAAGTTTAGCGGAGAGATTTTAATTCTAGCTTTTAAAAGAAGATTTAGGGTTGTATTTTGGTTTATACAGTATCGGATAAATCTGCATTCACGGGCAAATTCTTAACAAGAACATATCCTCCAAATTTGCGCTCATCTGCATGTACGGTCATTTCAAATTGTGAGGTTTGTGCTTGTAATTTCGGTAGTTTTCAAACAGATTTGAGAACTGTCGCTTAGTAGCTCGCTAAATCTTCACTTCACTTCGGTACATTCTGAATTTGATGCTTGTTAGCAATCACTGTTGTTCTTGCTTTGTTTTGTTTTTCGGCAACCTGGAGGACATTAATTTTTATGGTGTCCTAGAGTCCCAAACCTGCGGCATGGTAGCAGCACAAAATGAGCTTATTTGAATTAGTGTCTTCTAAACAAAATAGCTCCCGTGGCCAAGATTTAAAAAGAACATATTAACTGGGAAGTAGCTCCTAAATACAACCCAAATTTTAAAACAAGCAAGTTTGTCAGTCACTGCAGTTTGAAGGCCAGGGTTGTCACTAAGTGAGGGCAGCTGGCAGAATTTGCCGTCTGGATATTCTTGGTTTTCAGCTGATGTCATAAGCTTATGCAAATTAGGTTTCTGCCATGTTGGTGCCCATGCTAGGGGTGAAATTGTATGCAAATCTATGCCATTTCTAAGCATTCACAATCAAAGTCTTCAAATAACTCATCTTTGTAATGGACATTTTCCAAGAAAGATACCCAAAATCACAAGATGAGATACCAGTAGTTTCATTCTACGGTATAAACCTCGAATACCACATCTGAGAGTGATGTTTGAAGAAAATTTCTGTGGTTGGCATATGTCGAACGTCCATACCGAGCAAGCAGTAAGGAGCTGGCTTCCCTGACTCAATTGCTTGCTACATATCTGCATCTCTGCTACTGATCGCTTTTGTCCATTTTCTCTCTGCTCTGTAGCCAGTTCTTCTTCAAATCTCCTTGTTGAATACCACTGAAGATATTTGATAAAATCCAATCAGTTTATCTTAGTCACTTCTACTTCAAAAGCACCAAACTGCACAAAGAACCAATAGACCAATTAATTTCAATATATTAGAATTCAGCCTAAGACAATAGAGCTCAGCACAAGGCTCTGGGAAAAACTGTATGGTTTCTGGGGTTTATTCCCCAGAGCCCCATGCTGAGGTGTACTGTTTAATGCTAAAATTTAATATATCAAAATTGGTCTTTTTAAGCTTACTTTTTCACTGTGATCTCTCTATTGAGCAAGTTTGTTTTGGCACCAACATGGCAGACAGCAATCATCGTCAAAGCAGAAGTCATGTGGGTGAAAACCTAGAATTGGCAGGCAATCACTCGGTAAAAGATAGCAAACGATTTTTAGGTTATGCACATGTAATCATTCGATTACTGAACCATATTGAACCTTTTAATTGGAATATTTGGAATATATTCCTGACAATCTTGAGTATCAGTGCTGCAAAAAAGAGTAATTAAATAACAATATCTAACAATATCTATGAGCGCTAATGCAAAGCTTGGTTTCCCTGTACATGTAGGTCTACTGTGAAAAAATTAATTGTGACTGGCTCATGAAGATCTTAGCAGGGAGACTATTTTCTTAGCCACCACCTTGAGTATTGAGCATTTGGCTGTACTCCACACTAAAAAGTCAACTTGCTTTCAAGGTTTCACAGGTTATCCAGCTAGTTATATGAACCCTGCAGATCATAGGGGACGGACACCAGGTGGTCAATACTATGCAGAATATGCCACCATAAATAACCAGGGAGGGCGTTCAGGACCTAACAGACCACCAGACATCCCTCAAGTTAATCCAGCCATGCAGGATTACACTGACTACCAAGGTACATTAGCAAGTGTGTTGTTAGAACTAGAATAGAGGGCTCTTGTAGAGAGGAATGCAAAGACACATAAAGAAACATGTATAAAAACACTAAATGCACAGCAGAGGAAGTGCAAGTGATTTTTTTTGGCTCTATAACTACTGTAGTAAGTTGTACTTGATGTAACTCAAGAGGCTATGAATCTTGGGTCACTTGTGGCATCATCCTTTTTATGGGAAATGATAATTTTGATGATAAACCGATCATAAGAAAACATCTTACAAAGCACTCCAAACAAAAGCACATAGGGCTGAATTAGGCCCGAGATGGACACAAAATATCAGCTAGAATTAATGCCTTGTAAACTCAAAGAATATTTTCACCTAACTTACTATTGACTCTTTAAATAAAATTTTTCAGTTTGCTTTCGTATATATGTACAACATGTACTATATATTAGGGAGCCTATAACACTACAGTTACAGTGAAACTGATTGCTACATTACTGGGCAAAAAATTCATTAAATGTATGGTTGCTAAACTTCTTAATATATCAATTTATAAACAGGCATGAACTACCCAACACAGGCATTTGGTCCACCTCCACCTTCTCCAGTGTCAAGAGCATTTGCCACAGCTGCGACAAGCCCAGGACCTGTTCAAGACCTTAGCAGTTATATTAACTCCGCCACAAATACTACAGCAGATGGTTTGGGATATACAGCCACAAGTCCACAGCCTACAGGCTTTAGCCATGCCATGGCGGTAAGAGATCAAGTAATATGAGAAATAACAAGGCTTAAAGCTTTGACCGCTTTGCATCCTTAAAGGCGGTTGTTTTGAAACTTTGAATTTATTTCATGTAAGCTGTTGCAAGGTGTTTACATTTTGTGATGTCTTACATGAGGCAAAACAAAAAACGCAAACAAACTCTCATGAGTTTGCTGTACGACTGGAAATCATCTTTAATTTAAAAATAGCAAGGAGCCATAAATAAATCTTAAAATAAACTACATAAAAACCTGAAACTTTTTTTTGGTTAGTATTCATTTTGTTACATATTCATTATTATTACTAAATAAATTAATACTAAAAATTCAGCATAAAATTTGCATTTGCTAAAAAATAGTATAATTACCTATTTATATAAATTAAATTATTTACATTAAAATGCTAGATGCCTCCTCTCGTCCTTAAAACAACTAATTTGTCTTGTACATGTACATAATAAGGGGAAACTGAAAGAAAACGACCAAAATTGACTATGTTTGAAACCAAAACAACGTGGGTAGCAGTATTCTGAAAACAGGATTCAATCCTAGTGATTAATTATCAATATCCAATTTATTTTGACAGTTCTGACGGAGGAGTGCATCATTGTAAGTATTCTAATGGTTAGGAATAAAATTTCTGTTAACTTGTAACACAGATGCTACATGATGTATTCCTTAATTTAAGCTAGATCATTTACAAATGCAGTGTACAACTATTAAATTTGTACAATACATACTGGTGAAAACACAAGCAAATCTAGGGACCCCAGAAACTCAGAATCAAAATCAGTGCACCTTTCCCTGCTTGTGGCCACCTTTAGTACATCTGCTATAGGTCTCAGAAGGTTTAGTTTTGTGGAACTTGAAAGTTCTGATATATTAAGTTTCCATAAAATGAAGCAAAGTTCTTTTTTTACATATATGTGAACAATAGCTGAATTTCTGTGAAATTTGTTTGCATATTATTTTTTACACAGTACTGCATGTTGATTGTTTTATGTATATTTATACCTGGATTTATGAAAATTGCATCAATTTAAAAACAATGAGCCTGTCACTTTTCTAGGAAATACACAGGCTTTTTCAATCAATCAATCACAGGCAGACTGACACCGTTGCTAGAGTGTGGCTATCTGGCAGCCGGTCCCTAAGCATTCAAAGCATAGTTGGCCATAGTTGCAAAGAGAATGACCGGTTTTTTTTATCCTAAAATGCCTCTCTCTGTGACCCACCCCACTCCCCTGGGTTGTGACCCTTGGGACTAGCTTGGCACCAGTAGGCTCGCTGTCAGAAACCTTCTTTGTAGAATCTGTCCCCCTCCCTCAGTTCTCAAGCACTGCACAAGCATGACTGCCAGCTATTTTTCACCTTACTGTCAGCGATAACAGGCAGTCAGGTGAAAAAGTTTCACCCCTTTTTTGACAGCTTTTCAGAAATGCAGACATATTTTTTTACAATAACAGTATAGCTGCAGAAATTCTTGCATTCTTGTTGTCTAAATTTCATTGTCAATGAACAGACAGACACATTAATTTATAATGTATGTGATGCAGATGCAGAGCGAGAGCAGACAATATTGTTATTGTAAAAACAATTGTCCTGTTATTGACAATGAATTGCTCATAACATTATCAAAGTAGTCTATGAATCCATGAGATTATGGCTGAGTGGATCCACATATGCTTTGACAATGTTATAACAAAATTCATGATCAATAACAGGACAGATGCAGGAAAACCTGAGGTCAATATGTCAATCTACTGCTTCTGAAGTTCACCAGAACCATTTGCATTAACTTGACACCTCAAATCACCTGACATTGAAGTGACAAATGAATTATATAAACAATAGCCTCCATTTGGTGCAGAAATATACTCTGATGTTTGTCTGCCGATGTTGTCTTTTCTAAGAAGCGACTGATTTTCCAAGACCAGAAGCCTCAGAAAGCTGTGACCTTCAAGGAACAGATAATGTCCACAAGCAAATACCGAAGCATATTTTCACGCCAAATGGATGCTATTGTGTTCATTATCCTTAAAATATTTTTAGCAAGGACTGAAGTTTTGAAAATTGGGGAACATCACTTGGATATTGACATTTTAGCTGGGGAGAATTCAGTCATGGACTGTAAAAACAATTATTGGATGAGGTTCTTGTGATATCCAGAATAATCAGCCTTGAGTATTCTGCATAACACAAAAAAACAAATCTAACAATTGTTTTACTATACATTGAACAAACAAAATATATGAACAAAGTTATGTTTTTGCATCTTCACTGACGGCTAGCAACAGAAAGCATGCAAACTTGACATGACTGCCCTTAGAAATCATGCACAGCGGTCGAAAATTCACTGTTCGGTTAATCAGAAAAGAGATAGTGAGTTTAATGTTTAAGAAATAGAAAACATGTACCATGTTTCTACTGAGTTATAGAAACACAAGTGAAAGTTTGGGAGAACGAGAAATACTGTTTCCACAGTTTTTTCGAGTTTTCTATTTCTTTTAGAAAATGCTGCGATGTAAAAAAGAAAATCAACTTGTTTACTCTGAACATCAAAATGTAAATTCTCTTCGCTCACGCCATCATTACGTCAACAGCTCATGCTACTTTTGTGTTCCTATCGAGTTTTAGAAACACGGTTTTAAGGACGTTCGCGCTAATTGTTTCTGCACATCCTTACTGCGCACGAAATTCACACGCCACGTCATGCATCGAG
>OMLO01000210.1_pt1 | contig 33337 bp, 6 predicted proteins | sample 1674811 | NCBI WGS metagenome assembly OMLO01 (sample SAMN06265003, study PRJEB25207) | coral metagenome | isolation source: Coral host | place: Mexico:La Bocana,Puerto Morelos, Mexico | collected 2008-11-13
CTTGCTCTGCTTCCAAAATTAAAGATAGCATCCAAACATTCTATGAAGAAATACTGAGCTTTTGCTACACAATATATGGTATGCCTGCAGTGCAGACTGTACAAATCTGAAGTGTTCATGGTCTTTGGGGAAATATTACCAATGCTTGTTAATACTTGAAGGTTGTTGTTTATTATTGGACAATACCGTGAAAAACAATGATGTATTTATATGATTCTCTGACTAGGATTTAAAGCAATTCAGCAACTCTTTATACCAATGACAGACAGAAGGGGATTGAAACATAATGAGATCAAAGTATTAAAGATGTTAGAGGAGGTTAAGCTTTTGATTTGAGCTTTTGATAATTATATAAATTATGAAAACTACGAGTTGTCACACAGTATAAATTGAAAATCGAAACAACAACTATTCGAGTGTTGTAATTGATATTTTTAGAATCTTCAACAGATTCTTAAGTAACTTTTTAAGCTTACGTAACTGAGCCATATACTTAAAAGTACACTGTACACAACTGGTACACGTGACACGAAAGCTAAAATCACTTCGTTGACGAATTTTACCTTTAATTTCGGAATAAGCACACGAAAGCTTGGCATTATCCGAACCATAGGGAACCCAAAGCAAATTGTTAGACATCAGACGCAAAGTTCCACCAGTCTTTTTGTGCTTTGTGTTTATAACTTCAAGAAGAACACGGTCCGCCATCTTGGATGGCCTAAGTAAGGAAGCCGCTGACTACGTACAGTGCATTGTCAGTTCCTGGATAATTAGAAACCAGTCTTTTTACGTTAGTTTAGCGGGCAGATACATCATACATTGTATGTACGATCAGAGCCTGACATGATCTCGAATGCCTTATTTATGTTACACTTTTGAATTTTTCTTAGTGCAATAACTTTAATCTATCAATATATACAAAAGGCACAAGTAGAAAATAATCATACACAAGCTAAAAAAAATAAAATAAAAAAATAGATGAATAAAAATATAAATATAAATATATAAATGGAAGCAGCAAAAACAAAAAACCTGATCTTTCGAAAGCCATGTTATAGCTAGGGCAGCTGTCTGCCATCTTACATAGATGGTCGAAGCTCAGAGCTATTTTACACCCATGGTGAGACAATAGCTTCAGCCGGCAGCAGCATGCTCCTGCCCACCCCCTCCCCGCCCACAATACCGCCCACGTCCCCCAAGGGTTTTTGGAGAACACGATCACGCTAGTCGGATAAATCGCAAAAACAATCAAGAGAAATACAGGCTAACAGTGTAAAGATCGTTTCTTTCTTGGAATGTTGGTTTTTCGAGAGCTACCGTTCGAACCATGAGCAATCCAGGCCGCTCGCGCCTCAGTGTTAGAGGGCCTGTAATTCGTCGCTTGTATCTAATATATTTACTCGGGCGATGTCATCAGAATTATCGCTTTCGGAAAGCCAGAAATTTCAAAAGAAAAATATTCTTCCCCGTTTTGCCATTCATTTAATGATACTTCGCTCGGCAGTGTTTGAGCATATTTTTCCAACGAAGCACGTAGAATATGCATTCGTTCAGTTATCAGTGATAGAGCTGATAGGCAGCAGGACAGAAATCATTATTACAATTGTTATTATTTTTAATGTTTCCCAGTGAGACTTTTTAGGTATAATTATTACAACCAGGGGAGCCAAACATATTTAATGCCACGAGTCGACCGATTTCAAGAGAATGTGTTTAAAGAGAGGCATCTGCTTTTCAACGTATTCACAGTAATTGCAGCCTGATCAAACATTTGTATTTTCTGAAAACCCTGAAGACATGGAAAGTCGTTTTTTCTACCTGTTTTTTTTTAGTTTTTGATTTGCGTGACCTGAGAAGTCTTTTTCTTATCAGTTGACTAAATTTTGTGGTGATAACAGAGACTAATAGGTTTAAACCCTTAAAACAAAGGAGGTTTGCGCCAAACAAATGGATTTTCTAAAATACAGTCGACTGCGATCGAATTTACATTTCCCTCAATATTGTAACAGCAATTAAAACGCTCTTGAAATAGTTTAACTGGCACAGTCAAGGGGCATGGGACATCTGCCGCACAAATTCGAAGGTTTTCAATTTGCCTTAATAGGAAAATAGCGCAGTGGTGAAAGTGTAACATTTAAATTTTTAAAAGATTGTAAGCTGATCTGTCAGAAAAAAAAAGTGTGATTAGAAATTGTTTCTTTCCCAGCTGCGATGAATTATTCCGGAATGGATCGCTCGATCCGAGATCATTTGCCGCGAAAAAAAGCGAATTGATTGTCGTTTGTTACGGAAAATAGCCGCTAGCCAATCATCTGACACAGAGAGACAATAGCTTGTGATTGACAGATCCCGGATAATGAGGTTCAAAACTAAAGGCTTTCCAAGCTAAAGTTTGAGACTTCTTTTGAGTTCATGTGGCCGTAGACAGGATGCCAAAATTCGGGCGATTTGGGCAGTATTTAATTTTTTCTAAACCGGTCCGGTAGCGGAGGTGTTAAAGATTTTGATTTGCCATGGCAGGATGTGAAATAAGGTCTGTGGGACCCTACATTTTGGAGGGAACTTTGGGCAGAGGACAAACCGGTACGAATCGATGATTTTCGCGCGTGCTAGCAATGGTGTTTGTGATTTCTCAGTCTTGCTGTACGGTTAACGTTGTTGCTTCGTTTAAACAGGACTGGTCAAACTTGGAGTTAACTGCGTCACCAAGAAGAAAGTTGCGGTAAAAATCATCGACCGGACCAAGCTAAGCGAACAAGTTTTAAGCAAGGTAATAATTTCTTCCTAATGGGTCGTTCCGACGCAAAATAAACTTCTGTGAAATTGAAAGATTCTAGAATATTCCATAGATGTAAACATGCAATTTGCATCTGATTGCGCGATGGAAATAACAAACGGTTTGACAGATCCACATTTACATTGAGATTATCCTGTAACGGCCTTATCTGGCTTTCTCTGAAGCCAATATTCTTGAACAACAAGGGAAACAAATCAGTTTGCCTGAAGCGTGGCCGTCAGTATCGTACTAATGTACATGTTTGTTACTCTTCTCGGTTATAAACACTTGATTTCGGCTGAGTTTTTGCTAAAAACTTCCCCGTTTGAAATATTTATGAGTTTCAGACTTGCTTTGTTTCCCTTGGAAATGCAGAATTAGATATTTCATTCGGCTTTTTCATTTTCTTTCTGATAAATTCACGAAGTATAAATACACGGAAACTGTTCGCTTTTTTTCTTGAGAGTAAATCTTCCGTGACGAATTTTGAAGTCCGTTCTGCGAGTCTACCGTCAACGACATGACAGATGACGGTAATTTTCGACATGAAATAAAAACTCAAAACAAACATTCGCCTTTTCTATTTCAACGCAAAACACTTTCGATTGTTTTGTTTTGAGGCAAAATGGAAATGTCAATTTCGCTTTTTCAAGCACGCATTTCCTTCCATCGGTTGTCGTTGTTTTGGAATTAAAACTTTTATCGTTCTTCGTAAAGAAAAGTCGAAGTTGACCAGAATAAACGGAGCTTCAATCGAATAAATAACTCTTTACATGCGTTAAAATTTTCAGAAATTGCTTCCGTTAATTTCTACGTTGTATTTTGTTAGTTTTAGTCGACTATCTTTCTGTCAACTGGCCAATTAAAGGACTTTATTGCAAACAGCAAGATGTTGATTTCATCTTGAAGTTTATCAGTGAGATTCGGTTTCGAAACTGTTTGTGATTTTCTGGTTTCCAAGAGCTATGTTTTAAAGAGTTTCGCTATTAACCTTTTCCCGTTCGAACTCGTCTTTTATATTTCGTCGTTATAGGCCGTTGTTTTTGTCTAATTTGTCCTTTTCGTTCGCAGCTACAAATTTAATTTTAATACTAAATATATCTGTCAGATTAAGTCTTATGTGATTCTAATATGAGAAATACATGTATGGCTTGAAAATTTTTTACATATTTTTTTCTTAAATATCCACAACAAGAAAAGTTTCTTTCTTCAATTGATTACAAATTTATTGATCACACTTTTGCAGGCTACATTGTGAATGTAGTAATTGTACCCCTGATTGCAAGATATGGAGATTTTGTTTTGATGAGTTTGCTGTGGGTACAGAAAAGAAAATTGTAAAATACATCATGTTTTCACGGCTGTTTTAAATGAAGTCTTAATCTATGACAAGTAATTTTTGTCAGACTGGCAGCAGGAAATCAGAAATGTTATCCTTCCAATGCCAGTGCTGCTGTGAAAGTCTATGGTTAACTCTTGTGGTTATAGTGATTGCATTGTACATCCAACTGTGTTACCATTTTGGTGATTCTAGGCATATCTCCTTTCTTGTAATTCATATGCAAATTTCTACATTGTACTTTATGTAGCCGATCATATGTTAGAAGTACATATGGCATAACAAGAGCAGTTAACTCTGATCGAGATGCCTTGTTTTGTAATTTAGCAAAGTTTTGCTCAAGAAACTCAGATTTTAAAATGAATTCTATTACAACCATAATTACAACAGCCATTACATTCTAACACGGGTAAAGATATGTTTGATATTACATAGAACAATTTCGTGAAAAAGTGTACAAGTGTACTGTGGCAAGGGTTCTTTGACTTGTAAGAATTTATTAAAATAATGATCATCCATCACAAAACAGGATTACAGGATTAGTGAAGGAAAATGCTGTTTGATTTCAGTTATTGTAGTTAAGCCATTTGCACCATATTATAATTTTAGTTTCTACATGTAATTATACAAGACCTCACTTTCTTTATGAAGACTATTCTTTCAACACAAGATTATACACCATTATTTTAGCGAACATTTCAGCTCTCAAATTATTTAGATCTTCTATTTAATTTGAAACTAACTTTAGATTGGGGGCTCTTCCATCTGAGCAGTACAGAATATCCAAAAAAAAATGAATTTGACTCACACACTGGTCTCTGAATATTTTTTTTGGAGGCTGATGTGATTACGTAAAATGTAAAAATAGGACCCTTGTTGTCAAGGCAACCAGAGAACAAGATATTTTAAGAATCAGAATCAGGAGGATCATTTCGCTCTGTATTTGTATTCAGTATTCACTTGCATGTTGTAAACCTGATATTTATAGGAGTACTGTGCATAAAGACTGAATTCTAGAAATATGTCCCAATAATTTTATTTCTTTGGTATTGCATGACTTACTGGTTCTGTTCTGATATAAATAAGGAAACCACTTATTTTTAATTTCCTGTGCCGATGGTGAAAACATGATAACATTTTGTCATTTTGTATAAAAAAGAAATAATATAAAATTCAAGTCTAATATCTTAACAGTGGCAGAAGGAAATAGATCAATTAACCCTAAGATATCAATATTGTTTTGGAAAGGAAATAAGGAACATGGTTCTTTATGTCTTTGCTTACATATTTCTTTAATGCCAAAATTTGCATTAACTAAGTGGAAGATTTTGATTGCACAGTAACAAATCAATTCTAGCAAGTGTTGATTAATTATGATAAAAGTTCTCAAGGTTCTATATTTTTCCTTCTGGATCACTGTTCACTTTGAATGGAAGTACATGTACCAAATTAATATACATCACAAAAAATAATAAACCTGCTGGAACAATGCTGGCCATTATTTTAATTGTTGGACTAGTTGAATAACCCTGTAGTTCAAATAATTTCTACAATTCTACCCAGCTGTGTTCGTTTACGTTGTGTATTCTGGTGTGAAATGAAATTACACTGTTTTTCAATATCACATAATGTTTTTAGCTTTGTTCCTTGGGAATGAAACATTGTCTAGAAATGAAGATTAAAAATGCTTTAAGGATATTTGAATCGAATTTTCCTTAGGTTAATACACACTGCAAGGTGCAGATGTGTGTTGGTATGCATGTGAATTTAATAGCATGACCATGTGTTATTGAATATAGACTACTGCTTAAGAAATTTAAAGTTTATCTCTGTTTCTATTTAGTATCACCAGTGGAATTTAGTAGCATGAGAAATAATTCTGTGTCCATAGCTTTCTCTAAGAGTATTCCTGGCAAAATTTTCATTTGTGTAGTGTTCAGGTAGAAACATCTGGAGAGAAACAGTGTGAGAGACACATATCACTTGTTTTTAATTATCAAAAATGTAAATCTCTCTTGTGCATTGAATCAACAAAAGCTTGTGCTTTTGTAGCTCTAGAGCTACCAAAAAACCAAAATGTATGTATGTATGCTAGTATTAATTTTAAAACTGTCCGGTTTAATACGAGCTCGAAATTTCTATTGAGTGATAGGTGATGTGAAGGGTAGTTGAATCATGGAGAATAAACTAAGTATGCATTATTTTGGTAGAACTTCTAAATTATTTCTTTCAAAGAATGATTTTCAATTATTTCTGTACATATTATGATATCTAGTACAATAGTTTTTAAACCTCAAGCTCTTGCAAAATCAAATACAGATTGAACTGTCATTTCAAACTAGCAACTGTTCTTACGCGCTCATCAATTCATTGAACAAAGCCACAGTTCAATTTTCTTTCTCTAGTATTGTAGTATTCTTGAGAACTGATTTACATGTATCTTCAGAGAATTGAGAAAATGCTGCCATTATATGGACATGCAATCACCAGCCTTAAGTGCGCATTAATGGCTGAAAGTATACAATAGCTTGACCAATCAGATTGCTACATTTGCATTTAGTGTACAGTTGTATGAGTAGAATTCTTAGTACTAACATGTGCTATTCTCATGGTGTGCGCAAACGGTACTTCAATTTGGCCGCAAACTGACGGGAAACATGGCTGTGTATACAATGTATCTAGCTACCAAGAGCACAGTGCTCCTCACACAAGATAATGTATTATACTTTAAATAATTTGCATTGCATGCCGTCAGTTTCCAATTGGTTTTGTTTCGTAGGTTGAAAGAGAGATTGCTATCATGAAGCTTATTGATCACCCTCATGTCCTGGGTCTTTATGATGTTTACGAGAGCAAGAAACATCTGTGAGTGGATGCTGTGCTTAACTGAATCATTAAAAATTTTAACTAAGTCAGTTAACTCTTTTGCTGTTAGTAATTCTGTAGCATTGTGTAAATACTGTGGGGGTGGGACACATTCGCATAGTCATTGTTGGAGGGGGGATATATTATGAAAGTTGTCTGATGCTTGCCTTTGCATGTTGCATGATTACATCTTATTTTTCCCCAGACAGAGTGCCGTTATTTTTCCAACACCTGTTCAGTGCAAGTTTCCCGTTGACTAGGAGGTTGTCAAATTTTTTAGCCCAAAGCCAATTTCTACTAGACAATAGTATACATGTAGTCTTGAACAAGTGAACTAACCACTAAGGTTGATAGTTGTTAGTAACTATCAAATGCATACTAGCTGTGACTACGTAACATGTACTTATGTTGTTTTGCCTTCAGATTTCTGATATTAGAACATGTGTCTGGTGGTGAGCTTTTTGATTACTTGGTGAAAAGAGGAAGGCTTCCATTAGGAGAGGTAACTGCAGTAAAAAATTCCGTAACCAAGCATGCCTGTAAAAAAAAAACACAACAGTTAATAACTAGGTATTATCAATGGCCTCCAGTCTTTTAAGAGATCTTCTTATTTCCCACTAAAGGCAAGAAGATTTTTTGCTCAGATGATCTCAGCAGTTGATTTCTGTCACAAGCATTGTGTTTGGTGAGTACTGTATCATGTATATTTTCTAATAGTGCCAAACTGACTTGTAACAGGTACAGCATGTGATGGAGGCAAGTTGTTCCTTAATTTTGTGCAAGTACACTGCTTTGACCGACAGTGTACACTAGTCCTGTTGTCCTGCAGTGTTTTTAAAAAAAAAATTGGGGTTTAAATGTGTTCTTTCTACGTGTATGTTGTAATTGCCATATCAATATATATTTTTATCAGAGCTTAATCATGCATTTTATAGGAATCCTGCATGAGCTGCCAGCTTGGGAACTCTACACTAGGTTACTCCCCCCTGAATAAGGGTTCTCTGATCCAATCCAGGGAGGGGACTCATCAATATGGTCTACACCGCCAAAACCAGTAATAAAGTATTGATTTGTAAACCTCTAGACTCTAAAATAACAATCTTTTTAGTGTAAGTTTTTTTTTTACATTAAAGCCACAGAGACTTGAAACCTGAGAATCTTCTTCTGGACAAAAAGATGAACATCAAGGTTGCTGATTTTGGAATGGCTTCTTTGCAGGTCAATTAAAATTGTATTACAGAACTGTATAATCTGACTTCTTTTTTTTAATTTGCATGTTAGTTTGTTTGCTTTGTCTCAAAGCTAATCCATAAGTTTACACACAGAATATCTTTTTGGAAAAAAACTACATGTAGCTCCATGGATTGAGTAATTTTCTGTGCGTATTCTGTTTAAACTTCCTGTCAGATGAACACAATCCAATTGTAATGGTATTTTTTTATGGGTTTATTCTATTGTTAAGTAGTTCCTTACCTTTGTTTGTTCTCTTCATTGTTGCTAGGTTGGAGATAATGCCATGCTTGAAACAAGCTGTGGGTATGGACACCATTCATGAATACACTCTCCATTGCTGAACTCTCTCTTCTAACCCTTCCATATTAATTATTCACTCAGTTCTTTTGAATAACTGCTTCCATGTTGCTGCCATTTGATTAATATAGTTATAATGATCATTTCTGATTTTGTTTTTCTACAGGTCTCCACATTATGCTTGCCCAGAAGTTATCCGAGTATGTGTCAGTCATTAAAAACCGTAATCATAACCTGACTGAAATCTAGATCATTCTTTTAGATTCTGCAGTAGTTATTAAATGGTGGTTCATTTTAAATGTAACTGGTATTTTACTGATGGAGTGACTGATGAATGGACCTGACGGTCTGACTAACTCATTGATTGATTGATTTTTTTGAACAGGGAGAAAAATATGATGGCCGCAAGGCAGATGTTTGGAGCTGTGGTGTTATTCTCTATGCTCTTTTAGTGGTAAGCTACATGTACATTGTATCCAAGCTGATGGTAATGCATATATGTACCTAACTCACAGTGGTCTTATACTTAGTGCACTCATCTCTGGATCAGGCAGTCTGGGTTCCAGCCCTGGCCAGGGACATAGTAATGTGTTTTTGGGAAGACACTTTAAACTTTATTCTCACAGTGCCTCTACTCCACCCAGGTGTTCTTAAATGCAACAATATGCTACAGAATATGTAGATTTATTGAACACTTCATTAGGTCTGGACATTGCACCTCTCTGACTAGAGTTGTTGACAGTGGCTGGCTGTGAGCAAAACTCAGCACCAACTTCATGGTCGTCCACTGATTCTTTCAAAACCGGTAGCCAAATCAGCCACCACTCTTGCATTTGCACCAATTAATTCAAAACTAGTTTTGCTCACTTGTAGAGTACAAATATCAAGAAAAACATGAAGTACAAATTTACCTTCCACTGTAATAGTTGTTCTGTAGGAAAGTAGTTAATCTGTTCACTGTGAACACAGATCAAGCCCAGGTTTTAATTTGTCTAGTTTCACATATTGCCAGTTGGTCATATTTTATAAGTCAAAATAATAATTGTAAAAAGTCCTAGTGTATACTGCAATGTATATATATAATCTAATGTATGTAAAATTGAAATGATTTAAATCTATTTTTCTTGGTAGGGTGCACTGCCTTTTGATGATGACAATTTACGAAATCTGTTGGAGAAAGTGAGTAATTTCTCTGGGCATTGCAACTTAGATGTGATGCTAAAAAGTTGGTAATCAAACTGATGTTTATCTAACTTCAGGTGAAGAGGGGTCATTTTAGCATTCCAGTTTTCATTCCAACAGATGTTCAGGAGATGATCCGTGGCATGATCACTATTGACCCAGAAAAAAGAATTACAGTTGAGTAATAGCTCTGATCAGCATCACATTTGCTATTATATATTTATATCTCCCTACCCCACAAAAAAAGGGGGGGAATGTATCCTGTGGTACCGTGTCCTTGTAAGGAAAAAAAATCTTCAGTAGCATCTCCGATTTGATACCATACCACTAGTACTTACAGTGTCATAGAAACTTCACCCCTCCCTCTGGGACATACATGTAGGCTGCTGACAAAGGTCCTCCAGGCATCTGTGTCTTGGGCTCTCCCCTCAAGCTGGCTCCAGGTCAGCCCCAGTCTAGATAGTGATGGCTGCTTCAAGGCTGCAGTGCCCCCCCCCTGTGCGGAGTTCATGGAAAGTAATATTGATTTTATCTTACTTTGCAGATGGAGGACGTTAAGAAACACAGTTTCCTTAACAGGTATGTGCTTTTCTCTATGGCAATTACAGTGAAGTGATGTTAAGTGGTTCAGTCACATATTAACCAGTTCAACTGAATATTCTTGCCGAGTCACTTCAGTTCCTATTGTAATAGTGAGTACATGCATGGTATACAGATTTTATCCCTCTGTGTCCATTTTCCAGTTTCAAAGACGAACTTCCTTGCGAGCCACATGTTGTCGACATTGTCAAGGTATCATGAAACATTCACTCTTATCCTGATCTCCTTTTTACTTTAAACCTGTAATTTTTAGGCTACATTTATTTCTATCAGTGGTTTTAGAAGTTTAGAAGGATGTCTTGAAGTAAAAGCAGCACAAAATTAGTTTTTTTCCAGCTGTATGCTCAGTTACTGGAACAACCGAATTTACTGGTTCAGCGATTGACTAACATGTATTTGCTTTCGTTTTTTTGTGATCACCTGCTAACGAAGTATACACTATTATACGTGTTAATATTTTAGACACTGGCCCAAGATAAGACACTGATTGGTTTAAATTTAGATTATGAGCTCCAGATTTCTATGTGTGATATTTGACGAGCGCGCATCCCGAGTCAACTATCACGCATAGAAATCGAGAGCGAATAATATTATTGTTTTAGTATAAATCTACTAGTCGTTCATGTTAATCCTCTTCACTGACACTTAGAAAACGCCAAGAAGCGGCCATTATTTTGTTAACAAGGGTACACTGCTACACACATACATCTTTTTTTTTGTCGCGCAATTTTCAAAATTTTCTGTTGAGTTATAGAAACACGGTGCATGTTTTTTATTTTATATGTAGTTGTACATGTAGTTTCTTTGCTTCCTGATGTCGAAGTGTAAGGTGTGAGTCCTAATGACTTTGCTTCATCTTACTGGCAGACGGAAGTTATTCCTGGTAAGGAGGAAATCGACCCTGATGTATTACACAGTATGTCATCCCTGGGTTGTTTTAAGAACAGAGAAAAACTACTGCGCAATTTGCTGAAGCAAGAGTAAGTTCTGCATAAGAGACTGCAGTGCAGTACACAACTAGTAACACTGTGCCTTAACAATAAACTTTAAAATACTGTATGCACCAAATGTTTGCTTAGTCAATAAGCCATAATTAGATCTTTCGCCCTTTAATTTGTCGGCTTTGATCCTTTAGAAAGACGATAGAGAAAATTATATACTTCATGTTGCTGGAGAGAAAAGAAAGATCTCCAACTCACGAAGACGCGGCAGTGGCGACCATAAAGAATTTGAAAGAAATTTGTAAGTTATTCTGAGCAATTTTGTTTTTGAGTATGTTTTTAGTTTACACTCTTTTTTTTTTTATAAGAACCTTTTTTACAAGAACGTTGAGGCTGAGATTTCCCAAAATTTTAAGAACATGCTAAGAACATACCCCAGCCTGAGAGTGAGAAATCGTCTTTATTTTGCCAATTGGGCTAACTGCTTGTTAAATGAGCGGTATAAAAGGAAATTGAAAACTACGGTCTAAAAGTACAATAAGCTCAATGCTTAAAAGGAATACCTTAACATTAACAATGTTGTTTCTTATTGTATGATATATACAACTTAAGATAATAATATCTTAACAATAATACATGTAACTTAAGAACGTCTTAAGAACATTTTCAGCCTCAAATCGAAAAAAAAATAAGAACGCTCAGCCTCAGCCCCAAAATTAGACGTTCTTATAAAAAAGAAAACAGTGTATTCCAACCAATCAAAGCGCCCGTATTGTTTATTTTTTTCTGTCCAATCAGATGCAAAACCCAAAGTCCAAAAGTCATTACCTTTTTTCAGCGCAGTTTGCACGGGATAGCTATTTCCCCATGCTTTTTTTTCTTCTGAAACATTTTCGTGCGGTTTTCACCTTTTTTGCGCGCTCTGCAGTAATATTAATAATATGATAATTTATGGTTACACACCACCACCCCCTCGCGCTTTTTGACCGGTCACACATTTCTGCGCGCTTTGCACTGGTAATAATTATACTTTCCTCGGCTTTGAACTGGTTAAGCTTCTTCTGCCCAGTGTAGTGGTTACAAGATTTCCCGCATTTTTCTTCAGCTACACACTCCCGGTCTTATACGTGTGTCATATCATTGCTTCAAGATCTGATTAGCAGCTGAAAGAACAATGTGGCGGGTGTTAATTCATCACAATGCTGTTTCCTCGTTTTGTAGTGGAAGATGCGCCGCGGAAAAGAGTTGATTCCTGTGGATCTCCAAGATTACAACGACCAAGGTAACGCTTCTTGACATGATTGTAAAATTGATCGCAGGCCAGTTTTTCTCAATATACCCACGGCACGTTTCAGTAGAACTCGCTTTTATTTCAAACTAAAAAACAAAGATACCCGAGAGTAACATTTGCTAGTCGATTCCGTTTCAAGAGGACAACAACACTTTATTTATTATTAGTGTTTTTTTTTCTATCTTACTAAACTTAAGCCTCACGGCCCAATTCTCCACTTGGAGGACGAATAAATGATGATGATGAAACTTTAGCCTTTGCAGGTCACACGCAGTAGTAAATAGTAGCAGGATACCGTGCACAGGATAATGGTCCAAAAAAGTTCGGCTACAGTAGAACAAAAATAGTCTGTCTTGACCTCAGTGCTGACAAGCTTGTTATTGAGGTATTTTTCTCAATCATGGTCTTTTCATTTTACGTTTCCCTTTGAGTAGTGCGTTTTCGTTTTTTTTTTTGTAGAAAGTCGTCTCTGTCGGCTTCACCGCCTGTTTCTCCAAGAACGAGGGCCGAGACTTACGCGGGAGGTGTAAGGTATCGTGACTACTTGGTGTAAAGAGTATTATACGAATCGCTTAAATATTTGGTACCTAATCTTGGGTGTAATTCAGGTCCGTCCACCCCCACCCTATACAGGTTGACTCGGGCAGGAGAGAGGAAGGTCTAGAGACTTAACAAACTTTGGCCCTTTTTGGTTTTTGCATTACCTGGCAGAATTGTTGCGAACTCGTACGTCCAGATGTTACAACCAAGAATGTAACGGCCATCAAATGACGTGACTGTTTGCCTCTTGTTTTGTTATGTACACACAATCGCTGGTAACTTCTCAATGTTCAAGATTGTGAAATCGGCCTCATTTCCCACTTATACGCTCTTTTAGATCACCTACTAATGTCGTGAAAAGCCTAGGCAAGATCTGCAATAAAGCAGACCACTGAAAAATAAGGTCGACATGTCAAATAATGGATTATTGAAAAGGAGGCTGTTTTATTGACTGAACCTAATAGGCCATTTCCGAATTACTTAGCCTCTTTCTCAAAGCGAGAGTCTTAATTCATATGAAAATGATAATTATTTCACATGCAAATTACACTCATTTGAATGGTTGTGTACCAGGTCTCGCTTTGATAGAAAGGCTTAAGGCAACTCGGAAATGAGCTATTTATCGGTAACTGCACCTGCCTACTGTCTACAAATGCACCAGAGCTGGCTACAAGTTGCACTGAGTGGAGCTGGAGGTTTTTTATGCGTTTGTTCGTCAGCGTTCTGGTTAACTGACGATTTTTACTCGTGCTCTTTTATTTTCATAGATGGGTGGACCCTTTTCATGAAGGAACTTTGTCTGCTCTTGTTTCATTGCTTTGTATTTCAATGTTTGCAGTCCTCTGGTACATGTGAGTCCCAAACACCAGCCGTGCAATCATCTGCAGCAAGACAGTCCCCTTTCTACCCCCCCTGAGTCACCTACGCACCACGCCACCACACCCCCAGGGAGCCCCTGGCGGACACGACTAGCCACCTTCAAGCACGCGATTGTTGGTTCGCCAAGATTCCACAGGAAAAAGCTTTCTCAGAGTACGTTTTGATATTTTAGAGCTGATTTCTACGCAGTTCTAACAGCATTAAAACACTGCCATGATCGTAGTTTTGATTTTGCACCAGATTGGCCAACCGTCTTGAACAGCGCATCTGATCGGCTGAAATATCTTGGCACTGATTGGCCAGAGCACATTCTACGCCTTTTTCAACCGATTGTGTACCAAAAGTTAGAAAATGTGGAACTAACACAACCACGTTATTTTCTTTACTAGAAACCTAACGTGAGTCAGTTAGTAACCTTCAGATCTAGCAGAACATCTTTAACCTTGATTTAATAATTGACGTAAAATCTGATGTTCAAAGAATTTTGCATTGATTTATTTTCAGATTGTGCGGAAGGCAGTCCAGTTTCTGCTTCACCTGACTCATCCCCCGAGTAAGTTTAATTTTCACATTTGTAACAAGGAGCGCATGTTTCAATTCTGTTAAAATCCGAAAATCCAATTGTGATTCCTTGAGACCAGTCATCAGGTTCTGTGAAAGCTTGCTAGCACAAGTCTCGGTTTGCAATTGTCTTTTCGTAAGCATTGGTCGGGTTCATATTTAATTCTAATACAGAACCAGTCTAAAAAGTGTTTTGAACTGTTTTTCAATGATTTCTTCACCCAGCATCGTGAAGCGTTCTTGGTTTGGTCATTTGATGTTAGGACACAACTCACACCCACGACATGAAGTAAGACATATTTTTTGATCCGTTTTAAATACTCTTTCCATTTGCACTAAAGGTAAAACTAGTCAATAGAAAGGTGGTGTCGGTAAAATTCCAACTTGATATAGCTGTGTGCTTTATTTCGCTGTTTTTTTATCGGACACTATTACCAATTTGTATGCAAGAGGAGTGCCTAGAGTAACCTACCCTACATTGTGCCTTAAAATGCCAGCTTGTTTTATAATTTTGTACTGAGATGACCTTTGTCGTTTTTATCTCCTAGCCGTTCTTTATCATTACTAGAGACAAGCCCTTTAGCACGGTTAAAGCCGACGTTGTTCATGCATTTTTATCTGTAAGTAAACTTTTGCAAAGTTTTATTGCGGTTTGGGGTTGACAAAATGAGTAACCAATCAGAGAGTCGTCTTTCGATGACTGGACCGAATGGGTCCATTCAGAGAGAGGTGTTTTTGCGTGCTATTGCCCACGCTCAAAATACGGCTCTGTGATTGGTTTCTTCCCATATCGACCCTTCGTACTACTGATGTCCCGCTCAGCGGCCGTTTTGGTGTTGTCAGCAGGTTAATTCTCTCCCTTTGGAAGAGAATGATCGTTATAGCACTTAAAATGACGTGAAGGCATAATCTTCAGCCTATTTTATGTTTTGCAGGTCAGTCACTTAACTCACTCCGTCCTGTCACAAAACGGCTTCAAAGCGGAATACAAGAAACCAGGAGGTACGTTGAAACTTTGTTGAGGAGGGGGTGGGAGCTTGCGGAGCTCTCTGGGGGGGAGTGACAATATACCCGACGATTTGAATCTAGAAATTTGTAGTTTTCCAGTCAGCAAGTGCATACTGACTCATCTTCTTTAAACATATTTGGAATAATCTTTTCAAAGTCAAGCTCGGATAACTGTACATTGACTCTTGTAGGAACATCTGTTTGAGTTCATTATTCATTTAATTCTTTCTTGTTTCAGGCAAGAACATGTTCAGGAAGACAGTCCGTATATCAGTCAATATTTGTCCGACAGACCAAGTTAAACAGGATAACAGTTCAATTCACACAATCTCCATTGTGCTGGAGTCGGGTAAGTGTTTTTAAAGCAAGGTCTTGATAGTGTTCCAATCTTCTCGAACTCTTGTAGAACTTTCAACATTGATAAACTTCTTCTTCCCATCGAAGTGAGGAGACTTGGAAATAAATTTCCGTGGAATTCTCAAGGGATATTAAAAGGAACTTTACAAGGGAAGATGAGCGAAAAGGATGGTATAGGGTATAGGGGAGGGACATGAGCGATTGCCAGGGGACTGGGGACGAAAATACTCCCCAGTTTTCCGCTGTCGGAGTTACAGCTGTTGATGGACACTGGAAATTTTAATTTCCTTTATTTAGATGTGAATATTGCTTTCGGTTTTCCTGATACAGCGCGCTAATTAAGGCACCCGAAGCAAGTGTTTCTATGCTACCGCATCAATGTAGGGGGCACGCTTTGATGCGTTGAACGCGTCAAGGCAAATATTGAATAAATGTTTTCCGTGAAATAATATGGAGCAAAGAATTGACTACTTCTTATTTCCTCTAACTAAACAGGAAGGTTGTCTCCCTTTTTTAGTATGGTGTGAGAAGAAGCGTGGCTTAAGACTGTAGCTGATGAATATTTTAACGCTGTTTTTAACCGCAGATGTTTCTCGGAGAATTCTTGTTTGTTTATTTTTACTCCTGTCAGTTTCCTGGAACAAGGACTGTTAAATAATTCACATATTGCCCTCATAAATTTGACAACTGGATATTTCATGTTTATATTTTAGTCACGTCCGCTTTTTCCTTGAGAAAGTTCAAAGTCGTTTTTCTCTACACTGCCTGTGTGATCACATGATCAGTGACATGATGTCGTTGAGATGTTACTCTGTTTAACCTTCCATCTTCCTTGCTACGCCATCTATCAGTGTACGTAATAGATCGCTAATTGCCAGTAGAAAGCTAAAAGATAGTGACATAATCCATTATGCCTACAAAAAGTGCTGAAAGTCCTGAAACTTAAACGTTTTGCAGCCAATTTCAACTTCTGTCGAATCTAATAACCTAAAAGAATTTTCTCTTCCGTCAGCAATTAATTCACTTGACATTTTCACATTGGTTTTTAGGAGCATTCCCTGTTGAGGCAAAGCTAGTCAGTCATTATTTTAGCACTGCTTTGACTCATAATACGAAAAATTGCTATGAGAGCGTCCCTGTAAAAACCACGAACATTTGGCCGAAAAAGTGGAAAATAATATACAAATATACGCGAGTGGAAAATTCCAGAGAACCGCGTTATGTTGATTATTTTCTCGTCTGTCGATTTTCACCATTTAATATTTCATGTAATATCACATAAACCGTGCATCATGTTTTTGCAACTTCAATTTTTGCTTAGGCGACCGAGTCTGCAAACAAGAATAAAAGAGAACGATCCCATGTGAACTTTGATGTCCTACTCTTTCGTGCTCTTGATCTTTGGCAAGTTCTTGCCGTTATGTACACCATTTTGTTAGGTTAAAATTTTAAGACTATTTTAAGAATATGCCCGAGGCTGAGAGTTTAAAAGTACTTTATTTTGTGTGTTGAAAATTTGTAAATCAAATACAATTATATGTTTTGAACTGGAAACTGTATGAAATTCCTCCTTTCTCTAAGCGGCAAAACCAGCCAAAAAAAAAACACAAACAGCACTAGCCGTATGTTCTATGCTAATAACAATTTTATGTGCGTAAAAAGTTATGTGCAGAGTTATGCGTTATGTTATCATGCAGACTGGCCCCAAAATTACTTTAACCTCAACCAGACACCAAATATATTCCAAGACAGAAATGCCATACGCTATAATCTAAGAATATTTTAAACCTAAGATCGCCAGAAAAATTAGAATATTCAGCCTCAGCCGGAAAAAATAATGTTCTTTATAAAATAGGTTTTTCCACAATTTCAGGCCCTGTTCATCGATTCAAGAAGCTATGTGAGAAACTCCAGCTAATTCTCCTGTCCAACACACGGCGAAGCACAAGCAATTTCCGGGCGGAGGACAACAGCAACGAGGAAAAACTGGCTTCAGACGAGAAGTGTGACAGTTCTCAGAACTCTAAGCTGCTGCTTGCTCAGTTATCAGACACAGAGAGTGAAGGAGAGCTCTTAGATAGTCCCAAGGCATCGAACAAACCTCTCTCAAACAACGTTAATGGTAAACCCGTTGAAAAGCTAATTTGAAAAGTCGAATAAGGAGCAATCTGCGACGTTCATGACAAATTTATGTCCGTGACAAATATCGGATGCCTTCAGAAGTGAAGGAATATGAAGAAAATCAGGAATATATTGAATGGAAATGTTCTTAAACTTCGAGTTGTGTGACATTACGATATACACTCTACTGAAGGCAACAACTCATCATGATATTTAAGCATTTAGTTCCTCGATCTGGATGCAAATTATTTATTGATTGCTGGAAATTCACGACAATCAAAATGAAGATGTTACAATTTGAAATTTTATGAAATCTACAAGTGAGATGAAGACTGGATGTTAGCTACGATGTTGATGATCGTAATGATAAGGATGACGACGACCACAATGATGATGACATTGATAACGACGAAGATGATGATGGTGATGACGGTAATGCAGAGTTGCGATGATTTTAATGGCCTTAAGACATTAAATATATGACAGATATTCACCAGAGATTACACGAGAAGCTTAGCGGTCCCAAGAGTAGTTTATTTGTCTCTATAAACTAAAAGAAGTTTTAAGCTTCTAACACCAATACTATTGCCGATGGAAAAGAATATAACTAACTATTGGCACATCCTGTAATGTGACGAAGTTGACGATAGATCGGACCCTGCAAATCTACCACACTTCTGTAAAAGGTAGTAATAAAGTAAAGCTAACAATGAGTAATTATTCCCCTCAAAAATTTGTTGTCGGTTGCAAGTCGCTGTCACTAGGGGCACTATATGAGTTTCACTCTAAGCGCTGATATCAAGACGCAAATTCTCATTACTAGTCTCTATATATACTTTGTTGAACAAGTTGGGAGATTGATGCAATCTGGCCATGTTGATCAGTCGGTGATTTTCACAACTTGCAACTTCATTTTGATAGTTTTGGAAACAATAACAAGACACGGCTACCGCACACTCAGACTAAAAGGATCGCAGCACCTCTAGTGACGGTGGCTTGTTTGCCATGTCAGTTAATGAGTTTAAGGGGGCATTGTCCACATTTTGAGCATGATTTCAAGAGACTCAAAATGTAAACCCCAAGTGTTCGACATTTAACTTTTCTCTTCATCTCTGCGATCAGGTTTTGTAAATGAGAACAAATCTCCATATAGTAACCTGTATTATGTGGTAGGTTAGAGTTCAGCCTTTGGCACTGCCCCTTTAAATTTGTCATTCTTATATCCACGAGACGAATCAACAGCAGTCACACAGAGGCGTAAACGTACTTTTATGAAATTTTCCGACTCTTGAAAACTGTTACTACCTGTACTTCTTTCTTGCCAGTCACTTGATTTGTACAATTTTTACTTCTTTGACTTCGACTCAGGCAGGTTCCGACGACAAAATCCTATTTCTATTTATCAATTGTACTTTTTGTGAACAACTTTACTTAAAATATTGTATTTTGAAAAAGCAACCTGCGTAAACTTAGTAATTCATTATTAGTACAAGTACCTTTTTCATCCAATCGTTTTTTTAAACTCTGTTACTGCTTGGTTTATGAAACCCAGTTCTTTCGTCCAACATCATTCAGATTTTGGGAATCGAGAGTGAACTCTTAGGCTTTCCTAGAGGATTGCTGGCAAGATAAATCAAGTGTCTGTTTGCGTCACGTAAAAGTGATCTTTCTACCAAATAATAAATAAATTGCTTTTGTAGAAATATATTAGAAACGTATTAATAAACCAAAAAGGAACAGAGAGGGAGAGATTTGGGAAGGCTGAGAGGGACTAACGAAGTTTAATCACGGTATTTTGGCCATGTACAAAACTACTCTTAAATTGAAAGAACCTGAAATTAGTAGTTTACTGTGCGGTAAAAACACTAGAGAAATAATATTAAACTACAACTTAGTAACAAAGGTGGTTAAGGATGGAGGAGATTTAACACGGATTAAAAACGACGAACTGTAAAAAATTAGGCTAACGTAAAAAAATATTCAAGATATTCATCCGTGACGTAGCCTAGTTCAACCAAGCAAACAGTGGCATAAATTACTTGTAAAATAATAAACGCAAAGGCAGGCACTTTCTTTCTAGATCACTGAGGATGCCCAGAGTTCACTCCCGACCTTCTCTATATGTCACTCTGTATCTCACTGCTAACCTCTTGGTTCACTTTAATACTGTAAAACATGAACACGGATGAAATGAAATGGAATTTGTAATTATTTATTAAAGGTGCAACTCTGTTGAAGTAGTTTTATTGTGTCTCGCTCAGTGGGACAAGTAAAGATCTGTCTGTCCGTCTGCCTGCTCTCTCCTCCGCAGAAGCCTCTTTCGTGTGCTGCCTTGAAGTTCGGAGGCATTCCTATAGGGAGCCTCTACGGAGGGAGAGTCTGTCTGTCCCCGGGTCAGAGGACTCTCAAGTTATTTGACTTGTTGAGAGTAAAGTTTCATAAGGTGGCTCAGAAGAGCATTTTGAAGCCATAATCAGCTTACAACGAGATTCGTTCATTGTTATCTACTGTAGACGCTCACCAAATAATTATTATTGGTTATTTAGGTGGCTTTCCATTTTCTCAGATTCACCTATCTAAGCAAGTGGTGTAAAAAAACGACATTTTCCAATCAAACCGGCTGACTAAGAAGAACGGGTCTAACCATTTTCTGCTACTTTCATTAATCCCCCACATCAGTGAAATGCACTGGGCAACAGATCGGGTTGTCCAAATCGAACGGCACACTTCGGATCAACTGGTCCGATTGGTAGACTAAAAGACCCTCTTAGGTCGGGGTTGAAAGGTGGTCCTTTTTTCCAGAAATTTTCCTCCCGGACCCAACCGTTCCATTTGATTTCCTATCGAAATTTTCGCGCGATAGCATTTTAAACCTCACCCCACCTCGTCGGGTTGCATGTGAAGACAAGTTTTCTTCACCACGGGTATGTGGGGTACCTCACCTACCCGGGGTCCTCCACCTCCATGTAAACAGGCCCTTAGAAGCGGGAAAGCCCCTCGACCACTTTCAATTTCATGCAGTTGTCACAAAACAGCGGCAGGCAGTCAAGCACCCAGGTTCTCTGTGATCACACCCATATGACGTAAAACCATTAGTTGGTGCGCCGACGCATTCACTGCAAGTTCGTCTTGGCATTAGTCTTGCCAAAGGGAGAAGGACTAAAACGGTCCACTTAGTCCCAAGCCCCTTGGCGAGCGCGAAGATCCTGGGAGCAAGTTATAATAGGCAAGGGGATGAGTAAGCTAGAGAACTGGGTTAGATTACGCGAAATTAATGATGGTGCCATGGAAACAAGTAGACAGGAATGAAAACACAATTAAGAGTTCATATTGGAAAAAAAAATAATTAATTGAGAACTTCCTGTCTTGTCAAGTTGCAGGAACTTTAAAAAAAGTTTGGTAGAAGTTACAGTCAAAGCAAGTGAAACGTAGCCCTCAAAATTACATGAATATGAATATAGAACCCACTAAAGTTGTTTTTGAAGAATGCAATAATGAATTGATCAGTGAAAAATTGTTCCAAGAATGAAAGTTAAAGTGTCAATGTTCAAAAAAAATTTAATATTAATTTTTGAAACGACTAGAGGGTTCAATATTCAAATAATCAATTCATTAATGTAATCTCGAGGGGTACGCTCCACTTGGTATGACTGTAAAACCAAGACATGTTTGCCAGTTTCCCTCTATAAACATCAGAAAAAAGAAACCAAATGTTAATGAGATGTTTCAGGTAATTCTTTACGACTGATTCGTAATAATCCAAATTATGTTTACTAAAATTAAAACATCTTGCAAACTGAATCGGGATGATGGCACATTACCACATGAGTTTCTGAATTTAGAATTAGTCCGAATCTGCATACTATAAGAAACGTGCCTTTTGCAAATTATATTTTTTCACTTTCCCCTGATGAAGATTGAAGGTTCAGCCGAAACGTTGGGACTTTTAGAAACATTTAACATCATTTATACGACTTTAACCAGAGTAACATTTTTATTTCTTAATATGTTTCCATCACCTGGTTACAGGACCATTTTTAAAAGTTCAGAAGATGTTTTGATAAAAACGTTATTTACAATTCAGCTCTGACAATGAGATTCTATTTTCATTCCTCACCCCAAATTCATGTTTTTGGAACAGTTGTCAGATAAAACTGTTTTCCATACTCAATTAATGCATGGGCGAAAACAAAGATATGTGTGTCTAGTTTCAGGCATAAATTATGTGGGAAGAAGATAGTGGAGACTAGTATTGTCTATGAATTTTGTGACAAATGGATCTTCCCGTCCTTGAGTGTGGTAAGTTGCACTAACTCCCTAACTTATTTTTTTATTTCTCGGTTTTTCTATGCGGTAAAGTCAGGTGCGTAGACAGTTTGGCAGTTCATTAATTACTCGAGAATAAATGTTTGCAAATCTGAATTCGGAGGACCGCAAACTACATGTATGAAAGGAAAACGTATTTTATCGAAGGCTTTCTTGTAAATATTGCAAACGTTTTCGATTCAGTGTTTTTTTTAGATCTTATTTAGGCCTAGTTTGTGAATTTATACTTTACTTCTGCTGTGAAATTTATTTAACTTCATGCAGGTGGTCAAAGGGTTTCGAAATCATTGCTTTATGCGGTGCGATTGGAAATGATGGTCGCTAAGGAACAAGGTTTGACGAAATATACTGCAAGACGTGTTTTGTGGTTTACTGTATTCTAGTTAGCACAAATCAAAAGTTCACATTTCATAAGTGGTTTCTGAAAAACCAGGTGAGAGTTTACCATGTGAACCATATATAGGACGCATTTAAACAGGCTTTAATTGTGGGACAAATAGTTACTCACTGCACACAGAGTTTGAGAAACTTTTTCTGATGACCACAAACTGGAACGCCTGGAAGTTAACAAGAAGGCACTGATATTTATATTTTGAGAACCGCTTATTATTCACTATTCGAATACATGGCCCTAATTGGAAGCCTTACTGCAGAACCTTTAGGCAAGAGAGTTAGTCATTCATTTCTTTGCTGTTTTTATGATAGCTTCTCACGAGACTGAATAAAGTATGAAAGTATTGTTCTCAATAAACTTCAATGATCAAAAAATGGAGTGTCTATACAGCCTGATTATAAGTGTGGCTAAATTTAGCCGTGAAACTGACCATCTCGTCTTGCAGTTTTCTAATGCGCTTCATCTTAAAAACGGCGGTCGAATTTCACTTCTTCAAAACGTTTTAGTTTCATTCTTTCGTCTTAATTTATAACGTGCTATAAATTGCCGGCTATTCTCTTCTGTTCTCCTGAGCGGAAAATAATTCATCTAAGACACTTTTTAATCGTGTGTCAGCGCAGAGTGGCGCTAAAATTTCTTTAATAATCTCCGGACCAAGCAGAAAATTTAAGAATTCAATACATTTCCTGCATTTCGAGACTTCGAGAATCAGAATTGTCTACAAATTTGCATTTCTTGAATAAATTTCCAAGAGAGTGTGTTAAAAACCAAATTATATAACACCTGTTAGGCTTTCAGTCTACAGAGTTTTCTATTGTACCTGTCAATGTTTTAAAACAATATCTTAGCGCCGTTCTTCATCTTTTCTAGGAAATGACTTTAATTGAAAATGTCTCTATCTCTCCATGGGTTGTCCTCATTGATCGCAATTCTCACTGTTTATTTTTCAGGGCCCGATCCTATCTAGATGAAATTTCATTTTCCTTTGTAATACAGAGTGCTGAGTACTTACGTCAAGTTGCCGATTCAGTAGAACAGGTAATAATTCTGCTTCAGTCAAGTTCTGGCAAATTTTTGAGAGAACTACCTTTGAATACCTCAGTTTCTACAATAATCAGATTAGCCACCTGTTGCTGACTTTTAGAGCTGTTTTTTCTGGAGGTTGATGTGTCCACTGTAGAGTATTTTCGAATGCAATGCCAAATATAATTTTCTTTTCCTCTTGAATGGGAATCTTTGCCTAGAAAGTAGAATTCTATTCAGATTTTGGAAGAACGTTTACAGTGATTTCAGTTAAAAAATTTTAAGTTAAAAAATGTAATATGTACATGAATTATAGTCACAATTTTCTTGGTGCTCCTTTCAGGTCGTGCTAGTACATTTCAGAACGAGCGCTCGTCAAACAAAACAAATTACAATATGATATATACATATGGATCATTGGAATTTGTAATTTAGTAATTTTCCAAACGCGATGTGGGGTTTATGCTGACTTCATTTTCCTTGTCACTTTTATACATCAAGGAAGATTAGATTAATAAATAAATCAAACACTATCCACTGTTCTCCAGCGCGAAGTCAATTTATACGGGTGTCTGTACGAAGCTTCCATAAACAATGACTTCGTGCCATTAACAAGCAAAACGATAGACACATCTGGCCCTCCTCGCTCATCGATCAAAATTTGCTCGCTTGTTCAAAAATTGGTTATAACTAAATCTTCAAAACAATATTTCAGGAAACTTATTTCCTTCTTTTTTGGAAATAACCAAAAAATCATGCAATTATGAACCATCACAAGTAGCACTCGATTTAGAAATTAATATTAGTAGGAATACTAAAGCCAAGAAAACAGTGGAAAAACAAACTGTCACAACTGATTCGAAGAATATATATATTCAATTTACTTTTCATGTTTCTATCGCTTGATATTTCTGCTTGACAATAGTAATATGGCTTTACCCAAAGCAGGCAAAACTATTTCCATGGCACCAAGACAGACACTATCGCTACCGTACTGCAGGGCATTCGTCCTAATTGCTTTACTGATCCAAAGTACATCAAGAGCGACAATGACAGCAGCAACTTCGTATTCAAGTGTGACTGCTAGTGTCACAACAAGTGATGAACCAACAGCGACAATGCAAGCGGCAACATTGTCTACAAGTTTGACAACCATTGTTAGATCACGTGATCAACGAACACCGACAACGACACCTGCAACATCGTCTATAACAGTTTATGAACAAACAGCGACAAAGGCAGCTTCATCTTAAAAACGGCGGTCGAATTTCACTTCTTCAAAACGTTTTAGTTTCATTCTTTCGTCTTAATTTATAACGTGCTATAAATTGCCGGCTATTCTCTTCTGTTCTCCTGAGCGGAAAATAATTCATCTAAGACACTTTTTAATCGTGTGTCAGCGCAGAGTGGCGCTAAAATTTCTTTAATAATCTCCGGACCAAGCAGAAAATTTAAGAATTCAATACATTTCCTGCATTTCGAGACTTCGAGAATCAGAATTGTCTACAAATTTGCATTTCTTGAATAAATTTCCAAGAGAGTGTGTTAAAAACCAAATTATATAACACCTGTTAGGCTTTCAGTCTACAGAGTTTTCTATTGTACCTGTCAATGTTTTAAAACAATATCTTAGCGCCGTTCTTCATCTTTTCTAGGAAATGACTTTAATTGAAAATGTCTCTATCTCTCCATGGGTTGTCCTCATTGATCGCAATTCTCACTGTTTATTTTTCAGGGCCCGATCCTATCTAGATGAAATTTCATTTTCCTTTGTAATACAGAGTGCTGAGTACTTACGTCAAGTTGCCGATTCAGTAGAACAGGTAATAATTCTGCTTCAGTCAAGTTCTGGCAAATTTTTGAGAGAACTACCTTTGAATACCTCAGTTTCTACAATAATCAGATTAGCCACCTGTTGCTGACTTTTAGAGCTGTTTTTTCTGGAGGTTGATGTGTCCACTGTAGAGTATTTTCGAATGCAATGCCAAATATAATTTTCTTTTCCTCTTGAATGGGAATCTTTGCCTAGAAAGTAGAATTCTATTCAGATTTTGGAAGAACGTTTACAGTGATTTCAGTTAAAAAATTTTAAGTTAAAAAATGTAATATGTACATGAATTATAGTCACAATTTTCTTGGTGCTCCTTTCAGGTCGTGCTAGTACATTTCAGAACGAGCGCTCGTCAAACAAAACAAATTACAATATGATATATACATATGGATCATTGGAATTTGTAATTTAGTAATTTTCCAAACGCGATGTGGGGTTTATGCTGACTTCATTTTCCTTGTCACTTTTATACATCAAGGAAGATTAGATTAATAAATAAATCAAACACTATCCACTGTTCTCCAGCGCGAAGTCAATTTATACGGGTGTCTGTACGAAGCTTCCATAAACAATGACTTCGTGCCATTAACAAGCAAAACGATAGACACATCTGGCCCTCCTCGCTCATCGATCAAAATTTGCTCGCTTGTTCAAAAATTGGTTATAACTAAATCTTCAAAACAATATTTCAGGAAACTTATTTCCTTCTTTTTTGGAAATAACCAAAAAATCATGCAATTATGAACCATCACAAGTAGCACTCGATTTAGAAATTAATATTAGTAGGAATACTAAAGCCAAGAAAACAGTGGAAAAACAAACTGTCACAACTGATTCGAAGAATATATATATTCAATTTACTTTTCATGTTTCTATCGCTTGATATTTCTGCTTGACAATAGTAATATGGCTTTACCCAAAGCAGGCAAAACTATTTCCATGGCACCAAGACAGACACTATCGCTACCGTACTGCAGGGCATTCGTCCTAATTGCTTTACTGATCCAAAGTACATCAAGAGCGACAATGACAGCAGCAACTTCGTATTCAAGTGTGACTGCTAGTGTCACAACAAGTGATGAACCAACAGCGACAATGCAAGCGGCAACATTGTCTACAAGTTTGACAACCATTGTTAGATCACGTGATCAACGAACACCGACAACGACACCTGCAACATCGTCTATAACAGTTTATGAACAAACAGCGACAAAGGCAGCAGCAACATCACCTATCAGTCCGACAGATAAAGTTACAACAACTGCTGAGCCAACATTGGCAATGCAATCAGGAACTGCGTCTACAAGTGTTACAACTTATATTACAACAAGTGATGAGGGAAAAACGAATATGCAAGCGGCAACATCGTGTTCAAGTGTTACAGCTACTGTTACAACAAGTGCTGATCCAACAACGCCAATATTAGCAGAAAGAGCGCCTACAAGTGTGACACCTAATGTTACAACAAGTGTTGAAACAACGACGGCAATGCAAGTAGGATCAGCGTCTACAAGTGTAACAGCTAATGTAACAACAAGTGTGGAACCAACAACGACAATGCAAGTAGGAACAGCGTCTACAAGTGTGACAGTTTATGTAGCAAGAAGTGCTGAGCCAACAAGGACAATGCAAGCAGGAACATCGCCTACAAGTGTGATAGCTAATGTAACAACAAGTGTGGAACCAACAACGACAATGCAAGTAGGAACAGCATCTACAAGTGTGAAAGCTAATGTAACAACAAGTGTGGAACCAACAACGGCAATGCAAGTAGGAACAGCGCCTACAAGTGTGACAGCTAATGTAACAACAAGTGTGGAACCAAAAACGACAATGCAAGTAGGAACAGCGTCTTCAAGTGTGACAGCTGATGTAACAACAAGTGTGGAAGCAACAACGGCAATGCAAGTAGGAACAGCGTCTACAAGTGTGACAGCTGATGTAACAACAAGTGTTGAACCAACAACGGCAATGCAAGTAGGAACAGCGTCTACAAGTGTGACAGCTAATGTTACAACAAGTGTTGAACCAACAACGGGAATGCAAGTAGGAACAGCGTCTACAAGTGTGACAGCTGATGTAACAACAAGTGTTGAACCAACAACGGCAAAGCAAGTAGGAACAGCGTCTACAAGTGTGACAGCTAATGTTACAACAAGTGTAGAACCAACAACGGGAATGCATGTAGGAACAGCGTCTACAAGTGTGACAGCTGATGTAACAACAAGTGTTGAACCAACAACGGCAATGCAAGTAGGAACAGCGTCTACAAGTGTGACTGCTGATGTAACAACAAGTGTGGAACCATCAACGGGAATGCAAGTAGGAACAGCGTCTACAAGTGTGACAGCTGATGTAACAACAAGTGTGGAACCATCAACGGGAATGCAAGTAGGAACAGCGTCTACAAGTGTGACAGCTAATGTTACAACAAGTGTTGAACTAACAACGGCAATGCAAGTAGGAACAGCGTCTACAAGTGTGACAGCTGATGTAACAACAAGTGTTGAACCAACAACGGGAATGCAAGTAGGAACAGCGTCTACAAGTGTGACAACTAATGTTACAACAAGTGTTGAACTAACAACGGCAATGCAAGTAGGAACAGCGTCTAGAAGTTTAACAGCTTATGTAACAAGAAGTGCTGAGCTAACAAGAACAATGCAAAGAGGAACAGCGGCTACAAGTGTGACTGCAAGTAATACAGCTAATATTACAACAAGTGTTGAGCCAACAGCGATAATACAACCAGTAATATCGTCTACAAGTGTGACAGGTAATGCTACAATAAGTGTTGCGCCAACAACGATAATGCAACCAGTAACATCGTCTACAAGTGTGACAACTAATGTTACAGCAAGTTACGAACCAGCAGCAACAGTGCTGACTGCCACATCTTCTACAAGTGTGACAGCTAATATTACAACAACTGATGAAGCAACAACAATAATACAAGATGCGACATCGTCCACAAGTGTTACAGCTAGTGTTACAACGCGTGTTGAAGCAAAAGCGATAATGACAGCAGCCAATGTTATAACACGTGATGAAGCAACAACGATAATGCAAGCTATAACATCGTCTACAAGCTTGACAGCTAATGCCACAGCAAGTTACGAAGCAGCAGCAACAGTGCAGACAACAACATCTTCTACAAGTGTGACAATTAGTGTTTCAAGAAGTGATGAAATAACAACGATAATGCAAGCAGGAACATTGTCTACAAGTGTGACAAATAGTGCAACAGCAAGTTACGAATTAGCTGCAACAGTGCAGGCGGCAACATCTTCTACAAGTGTGACAACTAATGTTACAACAAGTGATGAACCAACAGCGACAATAAAACCAGCAACATCATCTGCCAATCTTACAGTATATGATAAACCACCAGCGACAATGCAAGCAGCAAGATCGTCTCTGGATGTGACACGTGGTGTTGCAATAAGTGATAAATCAACCACGACAGTGGCGCTAAAAGCGGCATCTTCAGTAAGTGTGATGTTTAAGGCGTCCATTTCAAGTGATCCACTGACAACGAATACTCAAACATCTTCAAGTGGTGCGCCAAACGGGTCAATGACATCACCAACGAGGTCTTTCTTCACAAGTGACATGTCTGTGGTAGCTAGAAGCGATTCAGTAATAGGGATAGCAGTAACAACAACGTCGCGCTCGTTGACTCAAGGAAGTAAGGCTTCGAGGAGTGAAGCTGGAACGAAAACAAAAGATGTACCAAAATCAACAGGGAAGTTGATTTCATCTCCTACAAGTGCAATGTCTGATGCCGCTACCAATGATGCAACAACAACCCCAGGAAGAACCGCAGTGGTATTGGGATCACCAGCATTTCCTTCGCCTTCGGACGTATTGAGAAGTGTGAGTCCGGAAATACTATCACCAGCACGTTCTTACCCTTTGGTCTTTTCAACGTCCTTGAAATTCACTCCTATAGAGACTTCTACTGTTGGAACAACTACAAGGTCACTGTTCTTATCGTCTTGTTCTAAGGGTTATACTGGAGTAGATTGCACAGGTAAGGCTATGTACTAGATACTTTTATTACAATCGTATTTCTGACCTCATCTTACATTTGACTTCCATTTCATGATCCTTCGACCAATGGGATAGCACGCACTGCCGTTTAAGAACCAAACAATAAGAGAAAGTTGCTTGAGATAGCAATAATATCAATAAATAATAAAATATCTGTAATATCTGTGTCACAAATAGCGAAATTTGTTCGTGCTGCGAGAGCAACAGAAGTAATCAACAGAAGTAAAGCTTGAGTGGTCGAGATTACCAATCTCGACCACTCAAGCTCTACGAAGCAGCTTCATCTCGGATATCTCAGTACGCGCAGCTTCCTAACTGTTATCCCTCTTTCGCCATAGTTTAAATCGAGTGGAAACCAAAGTGGCACTAAACTTCACACATGATGGGACTGGGATCCCAGTTTGACTAAAAAAATGACAAGGAAAGAAAACCATAACAAATGACACGAATTACAGAAATTCCACCACAATGATTACGTAGGAACTGAACAGATCCTGGATACGTATGCGACACACAATTTGCTCGTACGGATTTGCAGGCTATTTTAAAATAAGGGAACCGTTGCTCTTAAATTCGTATGAGTGCATGCGCGAAAGATGTAAATTATTTTTGCCGTAGGGATATCGTGATTTGCATAGGTAATGAAACAACAGAAGGCAAAGGAAGAATGGTTTTGCACTATGTAAAAGTTACCTGCAAGGTCGCACGCATTCTCTACGTCCGAAGACAATTTAACTCTCCTACTTACTGCTTTTTGTACCACGTTTAGAAATTGACCAATGCCGTTCAAACCCATGCGGCAATGGTGGAACGTGCACCCAACAAAGAAAGCAGATCAGTTGTGAATGTGCAGTGGAATATGAAGGCGAAAACTGCGAAAACGGTAAAAACTAGGCACGCATCCATTTTGCTAGGCGTTCATTAATTTTTCATATGTATGTCTGAATGTGGATTTTTACTGTACATGAAGCATACTTAAAATCAAATTTCTTCACCTAACCTCACTTTACTTAACTTCTTCGCATTTCACCTTTTCTGCTTCTGTCAGCTAATTGTTGGACAATTCAAAGAAGACGTGCTGGTATAATGTGAAAACCTTAATACAATGTTGTGTCTTCTTTTTTGATCTTTTTAGAGAAGCCACCCCCTAAAAAGTATAAAAGCACAGTTAGAGTTAAGGCGAACTATCGACCGTCTTACAGAAACCTGGATTCATCTGAATCCCGCGTCTTTATTATAAATTTTACTGACACGATTGAATCTTTCTTCCGGAATGAGCGACTACCTGGGTTCCGAAGTATTCAGGTGACAAGACTGTCAAATGGAAGTGTGGTGGTGGATTTTGTCACTCTAGTAGAGCGCAATTCCAATACGACAAAGAATACCATAGTTAATGCTCTGATAGATGGGAATAGCACGGGAACGCTTGGAGTGGTGTTAACTGGAAATATCAACATAGAGGAAATTATAGAGTTGTCTACAAACATTCCAACCACGAGAGCTGTAAAGAAAGGTAACAAAAATGCTCATAATTTTATACAGTGGAACTTTGTTTGCCATGCAGAACGACCAGTGGTCCCCCAAATGTTATTGGATCGGTGAGCTACGGTGGACATTTCAGTCGAATTTCAAATTAAGGGTCCTTAACAATTCAAGAAAAGCTGAACGACTGTGTGACATTTTACTAGGTCCAAAAGACCGCTAGAGTTTTAATGACACCTTTAGTTGAACAGGCAGGGTATTACCTTTAGTAGGAGGTATTTTAACATAATTTTTTTCTACAAATCCCATTTTCGCGGGGACGACTACAAAGGGCCGCGATATTCAGCGATAATATATCCAGAGGAGTCAAGAAGGTGTTTCGAGATTGACATCCTTAGGTTTTGTTTGTACCTAATAGAGTTTTGACAACAAGGGTATACTGGCATATATTTACTCCTTTATTTCATCAGAATCTGATCAGCTCGAGAAATGGATCATCGTGACGATAACGGCTGGAGCAGTTGTCATCATTCTTATTCTGATAATCGCCATTTTAGCTGTAAGTGCTTCCCTCCATATGCATTGTGGTTTTTAGTCTTGTACATTATCTTATTATTATCATTATTCTTGAGGCGATTACCCTTTGGAGCAGAAAACCAGGTGTTGTAAACAAAGCTGAGGTACGTCTTTTACAGGACTTTCCACGGCCTACCAGAATTTTCCGTTCGCTCTCACCCTTATTCTCGTCGTTCTGACCAGGCCATAAGGCAATTAGTGGAGGTTATTAGACGTACTGATTACCGTGCACCCATCCCTCGAACGCATTTCAAGGGCGGATCAATTAGGCGGCCTGGACTAGATCTAGAGCAGAGATCGAGATCACCTGACATAACGATCTGCGGGAGGAGGAGTGGGAGCGGCGTAGCGGTTTATGGGGGGAAGAGGGTAACGTAGCATTCCATCTAGCTCGGAAAGAAACAACAATCCTTATCGTTTCAACCCACAGAACCAGGATTATTCAAAACGCCAGCTGCAATAAACAATCATGTGTTCCTAAGTTTAGAGGAGATCTTTCCATTACCACTGAATTGTGTTAATTCTTCTCATAAACCCACAGCATAAATACCGACGTGTTGTTAGAGCAAGGAGTGACGAGCTCATATTGGAGAATAGGAATTGGAAATTCATGGAGGATAATCAAGGAACCATGCGCGCTACCGCTTCAGAGGTAAGAAGTGAAAATGTATTTATGAAAATTTTTTTCTAAAATATCGGATTCATATAGCTCATTCATTATGACTGCGAGCCAGTATTTGTATGTAAAATAAAGAGGGCGGAAGGCTATATCACTCAGTAGTATAAGACAAGTGTGGCAGAACAAAAGTGTGGCTCTTGGTCAATTAGAAAGCTTATTCCTCCAATCATTATAAAACAATCAAATCTTAAAGCCCGTTTGACCGCTTCGTCCTGTTTTATAACAAGATATGTATGCCATTTTGAATGATCAAACACTACTGGACTCAAAAGCCTGTCTGGCCTATGACGGTCAGAGATTGAGATTGAGATTGAGATCTTTTTGTGTTAGTTGTTGAAATTCCTTGTGAAATTTTTTAGCTTCTTTTCACGAGTCTTGATTTGCCGCTTTAGCTACACTGTGGGCAACAGCCTTACGTAATATGTAGCTATCCAGACTGTTTAAGACGCTGGAGATTCTGGTCATCAAGTCTCTTGTAAAGTAGCTTCCGATGCTTTTTACATCGTCTCTTGAAGCCTCCTACGCAGACGTTCTTACGGGTTCGTCACGCAATCATTCCTCCCCGCGAACGTCTGCTTCAACCAGTAGCCACTTCCGTTCGCCTTTGTTTCGAGACAACCAATCAGCCTTCACCTATTGTCTCATCAATAGCCAATGCAATTTCTGTAAGAAAAGAAGTTGTCGCCCGCAGGGTAATTTCCGCGAAACCATTTCAGTAAATAAATTATTCAGTTTCAATTCATGCTCCTCTTAAAATTCATGATCTTCCATGTTCTCATTGTATGGCATGTGTGGATGAAAACCCCAAAGAGATCGTTGGAAGCAAATTATTTTGTTTCCTGTGTGGATCACACTGAATAAAGAAAGAGTTCGTATTTTTGGCAAAAGGTCTGTGGACATTCAAGGCCTAATATCATGGGTGACAAATTACTCCTTAATTTTGGCGCGAAATTTCAGCCGTAATTTATAATTTCACATGTGAA
>OMLO01000211.1_pt1 | contig 33330 bp, 5 predicted proteins | sample 1674811 | NCBI WGS metagenome assembly OMLO01 (sample SAMN06265003, study PRJEB25207) | coral metagenome | isolation source: Coral host | place: Mexico:La Bocana,Puerto Morelos, Mexico | collected 2008-11-13
TCACTTCTACTTCCACAGCACAAAACTACGCAAAGAACCGATTTAAGCTTTCGTTCTCACTGTGATCTCTCTATTAACCGAGTTTGTTTGGGCACCAAAATGGCGGATAGCAACCGTCGTCAAGGCAAAAGTCACGTGGGTGAAAACCAAGAATACTGATGCATGTACTTCATCATGCAAAATAATCGTAGCCTTAAAGAGGCCTTTGATTTTTTTCAATCTCTGCCAAAAGTTTCAATCACATTTCACAACAGCTTATGTTGCCAGGAAAAGGACAGTGGGCAGTGATGCTTTTAAGAGAGATTGCGGAGGTCAATGTAGTGTGGTATAGAGCGTTTTCACCTACGTGGCTGGCAGCCATGCAAATTTATTAAAACAATTAATATTTACATAAAAAGAGTTCAACTTGCACAAGATTGATTAGGAACACCATCATGGCCACGGTAGACTGTTTTGGTATACCAATCCAATATGGCTGCCTTAACGTCATGTGAAAACTTGAAAGCCCTCTGAGTAAGCAACGCGCGTCAGAAATTGGTGTTGGTAGCAAATTCCCATGGCAAATAATTTTCTTAAATATTGTATTCTGAACATTTTTGAATAGAAAAGTCAAGATACCAGACCGTTTTCTTTTTCGACTGACTGGCGCTTATTTGAGGGCGTCGCTTTTAAAAAATAAATAGCATTTATAAATGACAACAGGCAAATTTAAAAACAAACAGACACTGCGAACATATTGTAATCCAAGCATTCGGCCTCAGGTGACGAGAAAGGTGATAAGCGTAGTAGTCAGTGTGCGCGCAAGTGTTTACAAAAATAACTTATAATAATCCTCGGTCAACACAGCTTCCAGTTTTACAGTGGTGTTGTTCATTTTACAGACCGTAATTTACCTATTTACAATCACATATACAGAATACGTAAATACATATTGATATATTAGTCTTGTATATTTAAAAAATACAGAATTTAGTTTCGAAAGGAAACTCGGCAAAACGTGCATTTTACAAAATCTGTAACAAAGCATTCAAAGCAATATTTACAAGAGATATTTGCAATTTTTCACCCGTTATTCAGTTCTTAGTTAAACTATTGAAGTGTTCAAATTTACTGTAATAAAGCGATATGTTAATTGAAAGTAATCTGCTTGACATTAAATAACTTAATCATCAATTAAGGTCTTCCTTAAAAGAAAATGTACATGTAAGATCTACTTCGAAATTGAAAGCAGTTTCTTTCTGTCTGGAGCGCGAAAGAAGAAAGTTAATTGTCAAAATGCTTTGGACGCGAGAATCTCAGAATGGATCGATTTCCACTCAGTAGAAGTAGAATCTGAAAAAAGAGAGGCGACTCAGAGCTTGCAGTCTACCAAGAATTAAAATAGCCTAATAATATTTTATCCAACAATACATATCCCTTTGATCATCTTCTGTAAATTGGGGCATAAATACAAGCAATACATATAAAATGAAATAATCCGATATAAGTTAAAAGCGTGAACACAAGTGGAGAATATTTTCTAAAAGTTCAAACTTCGTTTACGGAGGAAGCAGTGATTTGTTTTATTAAACTGCGTTTTTGTGACAGCATTCGAATATTTCTGATCTGTTAATTGCATTACATGAATTCAGCTTGTTGACCTTAAATACTTCTTCTTTTCAATTAGATGAATGAACAGTGTTTTAGCCAATCGATATCAGATTTGAAGACCACAACGAATTGTAAATTCAATCATGCAACATTTTCCCTCGCTTTTCACCGGGGTAACATGCCTAACTTATTCTATAAGTTAATGTTAATTTACAACGTTCGTCTTGTGCAAATCAGCACTCTAAAATTTGTGAGAAAGCGTGAAAACGCGCGTGCAAAAATATGTTTTCCTATTTGACAGTAAGATTATGACCTCGATATTTCTATCGCGTGATAGTTGACAAGGGCGCAGCCCGAGTCAGCTATCCGAATAGAAATCGAGAGCGAAAATTCAAATTGTTTTAGCAGAAGTCTACTAGTCGTTCAAAACTTTCTCTTAATCCTCTTCACAGACACCTGAAAACGCAAAGAAGCAGCTGTCATTTTGTTAAGAAAAGTGCACGTTCTTGCGCTAGGCTATTCACTATCAACAACACAATAGATAGTGAGTAACGTGGCCAATCACTAAACGGCATTCGTGACGCTAGTAGATTTACACTAAAACTTGATAGAAACACACAACTAGCACGAGCTGTGAACGTAGTCATGGTGTGACATTTGCACTGAAATATTGTAATTTTGTGTGATATTGAACAGGCGACTAAATGAAAATGAACGGCGCATAATAATAATAATAATAATAATAATAATAATAATAAATTGGTGCAGCCATATATTTGTATTGTTTTGCATGTTCAATACTGTACTGCCTTGACTAACTGTCAGAATGTAATATGAAACAATGCAGTACAATACGACACATGCATAAAATTTGTTTGAGTATTAGACAACTTTCAACAGACTTCATCAGTGAGTCTATTATGAGTGTGAAATTCGTTTATTTCATTGAACAATTTAGAGACACTGTTCTGTTAGGAAAAAACTTTTTTTTTTATCAGAAACTCGTTCTTTTCAAGTCGATTACCCCTCTGTAAGCTAACAAAAGTGAAATCTTGTTTACAATCTTTGCCTCATTTTGTGATCATAATATACAAATTATATACCAGCTCTGAATATTAAAGAAATGGCAGGAAAACTGTCCCAAGGAATAAAAAAAGGAGTGGATTCATCAGCACTTTTACCATACCGCCGGTAATATCTCAACACTCACAGAACTCATAATTTCACAAATTGCCAAGTTTCGTAGGGGAAACTACGATTCGGGACAGAGCTAATGAGCAAATGGTAAACAATGACGTCACTTAAGATTATCTCTATCATGATATTTATAGTGTACATTAATGTTGTCTGTAGTTAAATAACACGATGCAGTCAGAATATATAAACGTAAGAAAAAGATTTGTAACAAAAGATACAGTTGAAGATTGAATGTCACAAGTGATCGCCAGGCTGTTTAAACAAGCTGAGAGCAATGAAATTACATACACGTAAGGTCTAAAGGGATGTTATCCTTTCCACGATAATCTCCTTTTCCTGGACTTCTGAACTCCTGCTATTTCCACCTCTATTTGCCATCAGTCTCATGGATGGTGGAAGAGAGTTCCGACGTAGATCGCGACTGATTCGGAGTTTTGCTACCATGCCTTCAAGACCGTTTGATGAACTAACTTGAGAGTTCCGTCGCATTTCGGCACTTGAGATGGAATATTTTCTCTTGGAGTTCGTTATTTTAGGTATCTGTGAAGTTTTGACCCTTCGACAGAGGTTAGTGCAGTCCCTCTTAAATTGTCCTGTAAAAATGGCGTACAAAAACGGGTTTGCGCAACTGTTCAGAGGGAATACAAATACTGTAAAAATTTTAGCGTCTTTAAGACTCACAAAGTCTCCGCCGAACGCTGCGGCAAGAGAAAGGAATGTTATTGGTGCCCAGCAGGCAAAGTCTGTGAACACAAGCAGGGCCATTCGCTGAGCGGTCCTTGAGTCATTCGTGTTCCACGCGTTAGAACCGCGGATGGCGCTGTAAATTTTCACATAACAAGTTAATATCACTATGAATGCCGAACCATTGAGTATCAGCACTGTTGCGACGTAAACCAAAGATTTCATATCGCCAGTCTCAAAGGGAAGGCAAACGCTAAACTTAGTGTAATCGCTGACCTCAAAGAGCGGTAATGTAGCAACAGTAAGGGAAAAACACCATCCAGTCAGCATCACAATGGAAGTCTTCTTTAAACTCATCTTTTTAGTGATGTCTAGCGCATGTGTAATAGCAATGTACCGTTCGACGGTAATGACAGTCAAGGTGAACACTGATGTTTCGCTCGATAACACGGCGAGAAAACCCGCGGTCTTGCACCCATTGCTCAACTGCCACTCGACGCCGTAGCTTCGAAATTCTCCGCGCGTCGAGGCATCCACGATGGCCAAAAGACCAAGGTAGATCCCCATGCATAAATCAGCCACAGCTAGATTGCAAATCAGGAACCTGGATACATCGATTCTGGAGCTCCGCGTAATTATGACAAAAATAACAGTGGCGTTGCCGAGTAACGCAAGCAAGAGCACGATCCAGACGCCAACTCGAAGTAAAGAGGAATCCATTAGATCATCGCACGGGAAGAAAGGATCGGCTGGTTCGGGCGTACACTCCACTTCACGATTAACATCTTCTTCGATTTCTATAAGATGATCAAAGTCCTCTTCCTGAGCTGAACCATCGGAAGTTGACAATTTCATTTCGTCTTCTGAGCTGCCGCCAGGGTTCAAAAGTGGGTCAACGTTCCCGGAACCAAAACCCGACACATCGTCCCTCGGTTCTACTTCTGTCATGTTATACTCATCGCTGTTTCTCAGAAATGTAAACTCTTCACTTTTATCCCAGATCCATGAGTTCTTGGACTCGGTTACGACATTCTTTTCCTCGATCATCTTCTCTTTCTCTTTTCTCTCTTTGCGGAATTCACAGCAGTGGTAAGGATAGTGCGCTTCCACGAGTCGAATCTTGGAGAGTTGTTTAGCTGGTATTTCTTTAAGTTCTCTGTTATCTCTCACTTTAAGAGTCTCCAGAGTTTTCAAGCCTCTTGCAGGAAGCACAGGGAAAGCGTTGAAGCTCAGGTCTCTGTCGATCAAAATCTGAATTTTAATAAAGCCTAATCATGCACTAAAAAGAAAACTATTGTCTAATTAACAACAAAGAATAATAACCAAGCGAGAAATAGTTTCATTCTATATGCACAACCTCCTGTCCCTATCATCAGACCACCCTGAGGACGAATCTCCTTGGTTTTGATGGAATTGTGTCGTTGTCACACACTTAATTGAAATTAAGTGTCATCATCACCACCACTACCATAATCATCATCGTCGTCGTCGTCATCGTGATTGCTTCAAATCCCGTTGAAACTATTATTTTAATAGTTACGAATATCCTCAATTTCCTTTGCGTTGCCAAGCTACCTAACACTTTGTCACCATTGCGAGTAAAATTCTTTACTTCCCCGAGGTCAGAATGTAAGACACAAAATTGAAACACTGACTATCTTCAGGGCGTTCCTTTGACTAACTTAAGGTACACTCAAACTGATTAATTAAGACTACAGTAAGTCTGACAAAAAAAGCTTTCGACAAGAATGTATACTTACAAGACTTTTATCATCTCAAATGGAGCAAACGCATCGTCAGCAATGAAACTGATTTCATTTTTCGCAAGATTTCTGCAGGTAAACGTACAGATTGACCAGTTAAGCATAGATTTTCGCGGGGGCCATACAGGGGAATTGGCTCTAGGTCGTAGCAATACGGCGAGGTCAGTATGAAAAAAGACCGAGGGCCAATATTCCTTCAGTGCGTCTCAATCGAGGTAAGCTGGTACGTAGTTTAGTATATGGCACTCGAAAACAAAACATGCATGGCTAAGTTTCCATGACAACGGTCCGTATGGCAAAATCCCGAAAAAGAAAAAACTAATCCAAACGATCGGGTTTACTTCGAGACTAACTTACCATATGATTTGAAACCATGGTTATAAGCGTTCTATGGGCCGTTGTTGTCTTGCCATGGAGCACTGCACGCTGGAAAATGTTCGTACTAGATTCTTATTGGATGAAAATATTCGGGAGATCTCGGAAAATGCTACGGGTTTTTACCGGAAAACTGAAAAAAGGTTCAATTGGTAAAATTTACTGGCGATGTTAGTGACTGCTGAAAATACCTACAGTGTTTCCAGCCTGTTGACCCCTTCAAATGTTCGGCTTGGAAGACTCTGAATCTTGTTTCCTTTGAGTGTCCTTTGAAAATAAGTTTGCACAGAATTAACATATACAATGCAAATTCATGTTAAGAAGGAATCGTTTACTCTATCCACTTGATCACTCATTTATGTAATCAATGATATTCCTTTGAAATATTTTCACATCTTAATTAATACCACAATTACTGACAGAAGTTAATTCTTTTGTACTGGGAAATTCTTATCTTAACTCTCATCTGTCTTGTAAGGCTAATAAATCATACTTACAAGTCCTTAAGCTTCCCCAGATTTCTTAAAGAGCTTCCAATTGACTTAATCTCGTTGTGCTCTATTTTCCTGTTAAGAGGAGAAACTCAATTTTTTAATTACATGTAATGTGTATTGCACGGAATACGAAGAGAGCTACCACTGACATCTGCTATGTACTAAACTAATTATTAGATTTTAGACACTATACTTACAAGACGGAGAGCGATGTACAGTTGGACAAGTCTGGTATACGAACAATTTTGTTGAAATTCAATGTCCTGAAAAAAAGGGCAAAAGTTGTCAGACTGATGATTAGCTTTAACAGGATGAACTGAAAACAAGTAAAACGATATTTGAAAGCAAAGCAATTGCCATCCTGCGAGTAGAGTTATTGACCAAGTGTAAGGTCAAGATGGTTCTTTTTGTGTGTGTCCCGAGGGAGCAAGGTAACGTCATTTTACCCGGTTCGGGCAAATCACAGCGCAGGATTTGGCTCATATTGCCCACTCACAGGGATATTATTTTATCTTTGGGGTACTGGAAATTTGTTGAATAAGCAAAGCGAGGCTTATTGGTGGTGAACTTTACTTGTCTGATGTGAACCTACAAAGCTACTTACAAATCCACCAGTTCCTTCTGCTGTTGGCACAAATTTTCTGGTAGTTCTTTTATTTCGTTCAAAGTCAAAGTCCTGCAGACAGCAAAAGAAAATCACCTAACATAAGAACAACACTTTTAAATCTTATTTGAAAGGCCAAAGGTACTCAGAAGCCTGCCTCGTCTACAGTCGCCTTCTTGCTAACAATCTCCCAATCGCGTTAGTCGCTCTACTTAACTATAGAAAAATAAGATTGGCCTGTGGAGGAGGCAACTCAGAAGCTGCCTTCTTCTTGTACAGCGATCGAAAAACAAAACATCTCGTGTTTCGACTGCTGAACAGGGATGAGAAAGCCAGGCTGAATCTATACGTACAAGTATTGTAAAGATGTTGTTCCCGTCAAGTTTGGAAATCTGTCTAACTTCACGCTAACCAGCCTCCTGAAAAATTCAAAATAAGAAGCACAAGAAGATTATAAAGAAACTGCTAAGAAAGTTTTCTATTATTTCAGAGCGTTAGTTCTTAATGATTTACCATCATTCCTGAAAAAAAATTCTATCTGTATTAATTTTTAAAACCATGATTAAGGACTTTCTTAATTGTATAAAGTTCTTCTCTTGGACTACATATGCTGTAATCTTTTTAGGATTTTTATTGTTATTTCATTTCTATTTTTAGTTTTATTTTATTTTTAGTTGCCCAGGGCGCCCTTTGGTAACAGCATTTGCTGACGGGCATACACTGGTTAAACATGTTACGACGATGAAGAAGTTTGTCACATATGCAAGAAAAATTTACGTTCTACATGAGAATGCCTTTAATTCATAATTATATTTTTATTTGCATATTATATTAGCGATCTTGTATTTTTGCAAAATGTTAACCATAAAGCAAAAAGAAAGAATTTACAAAAATTTAGAAATATAATATCGTACTGAAGGATTTTAAGTAAATAGGTTAATTAAGCCTCAAATAAGTTCAGATAACCTACAAGTAATTAATGGCACAAAAAAATTACAACTAGCACGAATCTTACCTTGACTAGACGTCGCCATTTTATTATTATTATTATTATTATTATTATTTTTATTATTGTTATTATTATTATTATTGTGATTATTTTTATTATTATTTTTATTATTATTATTATTATTATTATTGTGATTATTTTTATTATTATTATTATTATTATTTTTATTATTATTATTATTATATTTTTATTATTATTGTGATTATTTTTATTATTATTATTATTATTATTTTTATTATTATTATTATTATTATTATTATTATTTTGGAGTGCGTATGTGTAATATTTTTTTTTATGAATCCTGTAATTTAGTGTCAAATAAAAAAAAACAAATACAAAGAAAACATGTAAAACAGTATAACACGGTTTAATGCAAGTTATTTGTAATGTATTGTAAGTTAGTGTAATGTAGTTCAATGTAGTTTAAAGTACTATGATATAATGTGCTGAATTATTGTAACAGTCCTACATGTATGATATTCGAAATGAGGACTGTATAAAAAGTCAACAGTGGGAAAAAGGTCAGAGAGATAATCCCCATATCGGCATTATTCTTATGGTAATCCTTCTCAATGCAAGTTATGTTTAGATCACTCCGGGCTTCAGATTTTGCTCACGTGAACAGCCTAAACGGACTCACACGCATTTCTATCCTTCAAGAAAACATCTACGAATCGCGTCTAGTGATACTATCCGCAGGATAACTGGATACGCAGGGTTGCCATCCCTAAAAACAGCTTGAGAGAGATTACCTTCTGATTAAGCCCCATATGGAGGATTAACTCTTACCCTTCATCCTCTCTTGTCGCAAAATCCGTTTTATTACTACCTGGCGTTTCTTTCTTTCGTAAGATAAGATAAGTGGTTCACAGAAAAACTCCAATTCCAAGCCTTAAATGTTATACATGAACCAAGACATATCAACTGGGACTCTGTTTCCTTAGTGCGGTATTGGACAGAGACATACGAATTTTGACTTGTCTTTTCTCTTTTTATATGGAGGTTTAACTATTCAGTTAGGTTTTGATGCAATCTAACTATTTTGTTAACATGTTTTAGTACAATCTAAATATTTTGTTAACAGGTTTTGATACAAAACTATTCAGTTTACAGGTTTCAATACAATCTAGCTATTCAATTAACAGGTTTTTGATACAAGAGGCTAATGAAACGGAAGGGAACTTACAGTCGGCTTTGTAAGGAAGGTAGGTATGCAAATGCATTGTGTCCAACTGATTTTAATTTTTCCCAAGTAAAAAGTCTGCAAAACAAAAGTAGCAAAACCTCAATGAACATTACATGGCTTAGGAAACAAAACAGCTCGCCTTTCTGTTGTGGGCTATTGGTTTCTCTCAAAATGATCAATTCTTAGCACAATAGAGCAACCAATACAATTTCAGCTTTACCCAATAATTAGGATACACTGCCATACATCGAAGTCACTCATTGAAAGTATTAGCAGTTGATCAATAACAGTTTGCTATCGGTTATCAAGTACATCTGTAACAAAAACCGCCACTGGGAAGAAAAGCTGACTTTTAATTGGAATTCATGGTAACACTTACAAGCTGTGGAGCTTAATGAGTCCTCTAAAGGCATAATCTTGAATTGCTTCGATCGGGTTATAGCTAAGTTCCCTGTTTGAAAATAAAAGCACCAGATTAAGTTTTCGAGAATACACGCAAAAACTAAAGCCTCATTTTTATAAACAAAAAAAAACCGTTTTGGGCTCCAGTCGTTTCCGGAAATATTGATACACTCGTAGGGTTTCTGATCCAACATTCGTCGGTGCTTCTAGATGTCAAGTTGCTAAGCAACCATTCTGATTGCTCAAGTTTTAAGACCAGCAGAGAACTACTTACAGCTGTTGAAGATTCTTGATATCCTTCAAGGCAACAGGTACTTTCTCGAGATTGTTGTTTCTCAAATTTCTAGAAGAGGTAAGGTGAAAGAGATAATTCGAAACATCAATCCACTCATTCAGGACTTAGAAACTGAGTCGCGTTACCCCACTAAGTACTTACAAGAGTTCCAAAAGGTCCAGGCCCTTGAATGCATCATCTTCAATTTTCGATATATTATTATGAAATAGTAGTCTATGAGCGAAACAAAACATACTTTGAGTCAAACATTTTCAGATCGCGGAGTTTAAATATCAAAATGCAACAGTTCTAAAGAAGATAACTGCTTACAGTGTTGAAAGCCGAGAGAGGGATTGGAAAGAACTATTCCTTATTACTACAATCTTGTTTTGATCCAGACTCCTGTAACAGAATGATAAAAGATTAAATAAACCAACAGGCAAACAAGCAAACAACACGTGGTATATAAAAATAGATGTGAAATTGATCGTAGTGTTTTAAAGAAGGTTTGTTAAATATATCCCTTCCAAGATCGAATGTTCCGTAAATTCCCGTTCGAAGACTTGTGTGCTGAGTAGTTCTGCTATGCGATACTGTTCGTCAACCTCCTCAAGGAGATTCTGGCTTCTAATTTGGTGGACAAAACCCCGGTGACACTTAAGGTTATCTCCTGACTGTAACTTGTACGTCTTATAGATGCAACTCTAAGTGGGTGTCCCATTGAAATGATAGTTACCTAGCAAAATTTTAACCTTGTCGTATATCAAGTATTTCTTTTCTTAGTAGTTTATCAAATAAATGAACGGTTGTGAAATAAAATGTATTTTAGATTTTAAGTTTACTCAGAAACCTAACACGCAAGGTTTTCGAGAGAAAAAAGAAACAAAAAAATTCACTACTTACAAAAACTCCAGATTTTTAAGATCTTTTAAGGCATCCGTCGGGACTTGTGTAAGTTCGTTGAAATCAAGCCAACTGAAAACAATACAAAGTACCAATATACTGCCGGACTGATGTGAGTGTTTTAGATATAAATGGTCAATGTAGGCGACGTAAGACTTCATCAAGCTATTTGAATGTCTCCCATAAATATTTTTTTTACTTTAGCCGTTTAATGCCAAGGTCATTACACTGCGAATAACACACTATCTCTCTCCAGGTATTTTCTAAATATCACAGCTGATTCTGGGCAGATTTAGTATAAGAGTAGATTTAGTATACGAGTTATTACTATTATGTACAGAGATCTATGAAAATACTCACCCGGGGGTTAATTCCTAATTTGCAAGACTTAACAAACATCTATATTATCCCTACAATGCCGAACTAACTATTGACAAAGTGACCGACTTACTTACCGACTGACCGAACTACCGACCGATCGACCGACCCGCCCACCCACCGACCAATCGAACGACCGAACGACAGCACGACCCATCCACCGACTCACCGACCGAACCAGCGAACGACCTGACGACCGACCCAGACACCGACCGACCGACCGATCGATCGAACGACGTCGACCGAACGACTCACCCACCGACCGACCGAACGAGCGGTCCACCGACAGACAGACCCCCCACCGCCCACAACATACATACAGACCGACCAACTGGGTACATTAACACAAAAAGTACACTACGACAGCCGAGAACTGGCATGAAATTGCAAGTCAAATAAAAAGGTGAAAATCAGTTAAAACTTACAGGTGCTGAATGTTTGGGACTTTTTGGAAAACACCAGCATCAATACTGTGCATTTTGTTGCCTGTCAGATATCTGAAAAAAAAACCACACAGTTCGTTTATTAGCCTCGTGCAAAGCGCAACTACACGAGAAATTAAAACAAAACTGCCACCTTTGTAGAGTACTTACAACTCATTCAAGGATTCCAAAGACAGTCCAAATTCTGGGCATGTTCTGAAGTTGTTCACCTTAAGGGACCTGAAAAAAAATTAGCGATGCTTTCAGTAGTGGATACCAAACGGTCAATATTTTCACAAAACAACGGACAAATGTTCTCGAATAGACTACAAAACGTTCGCATCACAAGCGCAGACAACTGGATAAACCACGTTCAAGGTAGAGATATCATACACAACTAGCTCAACTAACAAAAATATACAGACGCGAAAAACTTACAATATCTCGAGTTTCTTCACTCCCTGAAAGACGTTAAGTGGAAGACTTTCTAGCTTGTTCTCATCTAGATGTCTAGGGAGAAACAAATGCCATCAAATGAGCATAGAAACTCTCTGGAGAAACCAAGTTTATAATTGGCGGCTAATAATTGAAAGAAAATAGACTTCAGTACTAAAGCTATCTAGATTTAAACAATCATTAAAAACTGGTTCATTGGATAATACAATTTAAGAGTTCTCGTTACCTTTCCCATCATACCCATGATCTACAAATATGGTGACCGTACGCGTAATTTTTGGGACGTGTTTACTTTTATTTTATTTTGGTTTTCCTTAATTTTCGGTCATTTTTAATCAAACTTATATTCCACTTGCTGGATATAAGATAATTATAGCCAACTTGACGCGTCCCTCATATTGTTATCTAACACCACATACCCAACGCGTGATCGTGGAATAATTGTTAAATAAAGTTAGTCCTCGGCTTATGGAGGAGTATGGCTTACTATTGGTGGCGTTTTGGAGTCTAAGATTTGGAAGCCGTGCCTATTTTCGGGAGGGTGGGGACTTGATGCGGTGGGAAAACTGAAGCACTTCCATTTACAATGATCTTGGAACTAAATACTCGTGTGTTAGGTTAAAACATGTCGGACACCTTATTAACAACTGGCCATCCCGCATGAAACTAAAATTAGCTTAAAAATAATAGAACTACGATGTTTCATCTCGCCGAAATCTAAATTTTAATGGCGGTATGGCTGTTGGCACATTGGGATTAAATTGAATTTACTAATTCCGCTATAGCTAAACAAATAACTGTAAAGGAGAATGCGATCAAGTTAAATGAATTAAGAAGCCACATTACAAGCGCAGACGAAAAAAACAGAAATAAGCTCTTACCACATGCGAAAGGAAATAAGGATTACGGCCATTTCTTATATTTCAAAGTCACCGCTGTAAAAGAAATATTGTCTTTTCGCTTTTCAGACTCCTGTGAATTTTGCACATGGAGATAAAATCACTGCTTGCTTTTGAATGGCTCTTTTTAAGAGTTTAAATTTGTTTTGCTTCGGCGTTCTTTAAAAATAAGCTGTTTAAGTTTCCACGATACTCTAATATAATCTAGGAAGACAGTTTTTCACATAAGCTGTTTTCTTGTAGCGAGTATTGAATATTTTCATAAAACAAAGCTCTCTCGAATTCTGATCACGCGCAAAGCTTGGGAGTTCACAACGAGCAGAGGACTGCAGAGGTTATAATTCCAATAACATACTTTGGTACACGGATTACCCATCTCAATGAGCCCTTCTTTTATAAGATCTTCAGCTTTTGTGAAGTACAGGCCAATTACTTCGTGTAAATCCTCGGTATACTGCAGTATACAAACCTCTCTCAACAATGTGTCTGAATTAATTTAAGGTGACCTGTTCGATGTATTAATTTCAAGTACAGTTGTAAATTAGGCTCCAGGAAAACTAGGCATAGTTGTCTCTGTGACGACTGCAGTGAGTAAGCTTCTATAAACTAGCTGCTTTAACTGTTTAACAGAGCCCTTAAAATTAGTTCTTAGACTTTACGCTCAATGTCATAGTTTTTGAGACTATGGAACATTTTCGTTTTCTACCCGACAGGGGGTCATAAAGCAATCATTTTAACTTGTCATGTTTTCTGCAGGTCTGCACAAAATGTTTTATCCCACTAGCACTCTTTTCCGGTAGATAAAATCAATTGTGGTCTGCACTTTATATTGAATTAGATCGACCTGCTTTGTAACAACTACATGGATGACATTAATATAATGGAACGACCCAACAGTTTAACTTTCGATATTGTTATTATTGGCTCTACAAAAGTGACACACCACAAGTATGCGATTTTAAATTTAGCAAGACTCGGGAATCGAAGCTGGAACAAAAATAATCAGATAACGCTGGCAACTCGACAATAAATAAGTAGCTAGATTGTCCAGGACAGAACTCGATACATGACTCAGTGGAGGTAATTAAGAAGCTAGGATGACTAATACGATGACGAGGTTTGAAATGAATATCACAATATAGACAGACTTAAACGCCCGCTCAAGCTTGATTGCACGCTACGATCAGCATGCACTGAAGTTCTACCCGAGACTGTAGAGGAATTTCCAGCGATTTTCACGATTTTAGCAGATTTCAGAAAGTTAATCAGTTTCAGAAACATTGCAGTGTGTTTTGTGAAAATACCAAATCTGAGCCAGGTAGAATACGTGTGGGGTATTTTATGATGTTATATGGCGTACAAAAGGCTTAGCGACTATATCTGGCCAATTTCAAAAGTTGATAAAGTTTTCTACCTGTCCAAAAGGACGGTATTCGCCGACTCTTAATTTGCCACTTGACCAGCAGAGTTGCTGAGACTTAATCGCTTATTTAATATTCCCTGCCAACAAATAATTCACTTTCAACTTGCTGCATTTAGTCAGGAATAGCCTCAACCGGATGTGTTTAACGAGTACTTCACAATGTCTCCCCGTTTTTTTTTTTCTTTTCTATTTTTTTCGTTCCGTTTAAAATAGTTGATAAGATTGGTTAGAATCCCTCTCTAAGTGAAGATAGACGAATTTTTCCGCCCTCAAGCTGTAGGAGTATTGAATTATATGATAGAGTAACATAAAATGATTGTTATCAAAGTTTTCCAAAAATTTGTTGCAGACTTTCCAACATTTCGGATGAAAATGGTGATGGCATCACACCTTCGGTTTTAATCCCTCGAGCTTAAGTTAAATGCCCCAAGCAAATTTATTTCAGCCTCTTATAAGTAAATGCATCCCTCCTTCAACCGTCTGTATTATTTCGAAATGTTGAATCTCATTTTCAAAATATAATTTGTCCTTCCGGTTAAAGAAAGTCTGTTCAAGGACCCTTACATTGTCTCTTCAGTTCTGGTTCTGCCAGATGAAAGTCATGCGGGGGTTCCCACTAAAATTGTACTGATCAATATCCAACTCCATGATAAATACTTTTCATATATTTGAAGTGAGCGGGTAAAGGCACGCACTGAAAGGAATTTTAAAAAAGTGATTAAAGCTACAATAGTACAATAGAAGACTTTTGACCTTCGGACTGTTCGCTATCACTTTTCCAAGAGTCCATTTGAGTTCACCAAATTGCATTTGCTGGGCTCCCTGCTGAAACGTTCTCCAAAATATTTGAAACTTTCTATCATATATTTGAGCGATTCTTTGAAATACGATCGTGACAAATGTAGCACATTTCGCGTCAGATTGTAATTTCAGCAAACTAAAACCGAACGATGATGGAAGAAGTTTGATATCAGTTGACTAAATAGTGCGCAGCTTAAATTGAAACGGAATTGTTCAGGAATATCAAAAATGAAAATGAATGCAAGAGTATACAGAAAATAAACTAAGAATAACAATCAAAAAGCTATTATTAGGAACTTAAGTTCATCAACAGACAAGTAGGTATGAGAAGAACGAAACTATTTTGATCGCGAAATAACTGCCATTAATGCATTCTAACATTCCCAGAGAGGTTTTCATTACAAGCGCGAGAGTCGACAACACCTTCTTACACAAATTTTAAATACAGGAACTGTCGATACAGTAAGATGGCCTATTAGGTACATCTAAACGCACAAATTCAATTTCGGAGTATAATAAACTAGGTCTAGGTTTAGTTAGGTTTAGTTTTAATACGACCATAAAACGATTTACGGCCTCACAAGAGGTCACATTGTTAAGTGTAAATTCTTGCCCAGCTTCTTCCGCTCTTGCCTGAACAGGTTTCAGTTTGTACTAGTGTTCGCTTCTAACTCGTCATTTAGAAGTTCTCTGAAAAGGCCGTATTCGAATTTTTGGTAATTGAACTGGAATTAGCTTGCATTGGAGAAAATGCAGGGAAATATCATTAAAAAGAGATTAATCTCATTTGCATTTGAAAAAGACTCCCCGTATTAGCCTCAGTTGCAAGCTAGTTCCAGTCCTATACAGAGAATGTTAAAGTGGTTGACTGGAAGATTAGTTAAAATAAAAGAGTAGGAGCTGATCACCTTGTTTGCTTTTAGAACGCGCAATATGCCAATGCCTCATTGTTACACGAGAATTAAGGGAATTTAACAGCATTTTCTCATATTTTGCGTAACTGACTTTTCTTCTCACTTTTGTTGCTTGATTAAGAGGTCAGGTGAATTATGCATTGACGTGAGCTAGGCCTGAGTTCACCAAATACACCCCAATATCATTTTGTACAGTGAGCCTAAGGTTCCAACTAAGGCCTCAACCAAATGTGGGAGTTGCTCTTTCGATAGCACAAGCACAGGGTTAAATTCTTAGCCATAAAAGTGTTATCAAGTATTCTTCCTGCGGAGGAAGCTTGCCATTGCAACAGTACATTGCATAACTGCTGTCGGAAACAGATATTACTTATCACTATTTGGATATAGACTCGTTCTTTGCTACAAACATCCAGCCGTAGCATGTTGTCAGCTGCCTGCAATCTTGGTACAACTAATACTAAGGCTGATAGATAGCCAAGAATATCTTAGTCCCCACGGGAGATAACCTTGATCACAGCACAGTACTATGTTCTCACTCGCCCAATCGAGTTAAGATAAATTATCGACTTTCAGCCTCTTGCCTCTTATCGTTAGAACCAGAAGTTGTAGCAATTGACGCTTTTTACATGTTATAAAAACCATGTGTTTCTTCTGTTATAGGATGATACAACTACTTAGAAAAGCCATCACGAGAGGCTCATAGAAATTAGTGCAAAAATTAATCGGGTTGTTAGCCGGTCAGCTAATTAGAGAACTAGAGAACTAGAGAGCAAAGTCCGCTCAGTGAGTACACAATACATACACACATACAGTCTTGAAATAACAATTCTCCTTTTAAACTGTGACACGATTCTTTCGATCTTGGCATTGAGAATTCGTTGTTCCATCAAGACAATATCCCATGTTAATGTTTTTTTTTATTTCATTCTCTGACTGACACAGAATACAAAATTGCTATTGATGATGTATTGAACAATAGATATATAACATATTTTTTAAGATGGGCGGTTAATCCTCCATGCAGCTGTTCTACGAAGAAACCTCTTCGCAAGTAGTTCTGAATTTGAAATTTGATTTGTTGGATGTAAGTCCCGCCTCTACACCTTGAAGGCTTCCTTATAACCAATTTACGTTGTGTGAAATGCAACATTCGAGAGGCCAAGAAGCGATAACGCTTTTCCTCCCGTAATCGCCTTAAATTGGGCTAAAATCTCACTCATGCACCCATACAAACTAAAGCCTTTGAACTCAACTCTTAAGCCCACTTCAGCCCCTATCAGATTACATTTGGCAAGGGACACACACAAGAAAAGGATGATGCTAGTATTGTTTAACTGGCTGTCGAAAGAATTAGATCAATTTCAAATATGAATCAATACCTAAACAAAATCACAAATCAAGATGGCTATTGATGTGTGCTAGAAAAGCTGGGTGTATTCCAATGTTGTTCGCTGGGTAGGGAGGCGACAAATTGAAACAAATTTTAAAAATATAAGCCGATAAAGAAAGTAATAATCAATTTTCGAAGTTGCTTTTGATTCAGGTGTTGTAATGACGTAATTAAGTTTTCTTATGTGTTTTCTTTCTATTCGCACAGACAGTGTTTCTTCTAAAGGCCAACAACAGTGGATTTCCTCACTAATTCAAGGTCTAAAAATAGCCTTATTGTTTTTTTTTGATGGTATGTTTCAGCGCATTCTTCACTCAACACTTTCTTGATACCATTGCCATTGAACGGAAGCAGGCAATCAGTCAGTTATGTTGAATTGTAGTCTTTATCGTTGGGGGGCTTCACCAAACGCAGATGTTGAAAATAAGCCGAATTCTTTGAAAAATAATGAGCGCAGCTTCGAAGGAAATCTCCATTGTAAATCCTTGTAATGCACAGAAAATTGCTCAGAAAGTAATCACAGGATAAATCTGCAAGACAATTCGCGAGGAATATACTAAAGAATGGAAACAGTTTGTGCCAGAAAGGTTGGATCTTAGCCAAGCCTTTTGTAACTGTTCACTGCCTATTGCAAGTAGTATTAGAACCTCAGTAATTCGTAACTGAAATTCAGACCACTGTTCATTATATCACGGTACATAAAAAAACACTGAATGCTAAAACTTCAATTAATATCAGTTTTTCTTAGGCTCAGCCTTAAGAAAACGTCCTCACTTTTGGTGAGAAATAAGCGAATTTATTAACATATTTGCAGAAAACAACAGGTTAAGGATTGTTATGATGTTGGAATACCCTAGGATCAAAAATCACGATCACGCCCGTTTCCTAAAAAATAAAAATATTCCTCGCTATTCGATCGTTCTTAGCCTTTGCTCTAAAAAATGACATTTTTAAACTGACACTGCTGTGTACACAGTACGTACATATTCCTTCACTTTCAGGTGTTATTTTTACCGTCCCCACGTTTCCACAAGGCTAGGTACTGTTCGCAAAGCCGCGCTATCAAACGCAATATACGTTAGCGTGCATCTTAACTTTGCTTCCAGGGAGAAATTGATTTCCATTGTCAATGTTATGAAACAACTGATTCATGTTTTTAGCTGTGTGTCAGATCATAGAGTTACAATGCACTTGGGATATTTGGAGAGCATTTAACTTCTTACACTTCTCTCGTACCCTCCAAACCGCAAAACAGAGTGCTAGTTTCCATTGAATGATGTACCGCAATCAAAGTCACATATCGCATCTCCACCATGCTTCTTTACTCTTAGGTTGGCCTGATGCCATTTTTCAAAGAAATAGTGAATTTTACCGCTTGTCTGTCTTATGTCACCAAATCGTTCAGAGGCGTACTTTTTCTTTCATGGGGTTTTTCAATCGGGTCAAATTTGTTAAAAATACTCTAAAGTAAGCCGACATTTAGGGAGGTGAACGCCCAAACAAAGAAAGGCTTTGTTGGGAGACTGTAACAACACAAGGTTATATGCACCCAAAGTACAACCACGGCAGAGGTCATTCTTCTCTGGCCGTTGTTCATTTTAGCGCACTATAAAACGGGAGCTTCAAGAAGGTTTTCAACAGACGACAAACGTTCTATGATTATAGCAAAACCAAGACTCCTATTTGTGTAATATGGCTTTTTTTGCGGCTAACAAACACTCATTTCAGGCTTTGTCAAGTGTATGTACTAAAATATATTTGATAAATGTTTAATATAGATTCCAGTCTGTCGCCTTGGACTGAAAAAGTTTCCCAGTCGAATTAAATTAGTTCTACTGAATTATCAAATTATCTAACATCTTAAGCTTTGGAAAAGTAAAGAAATGCCATTTGCTTTCCATCCTTTGCTGATAGTTAAAGTCGGAATCTGTTCGCGAGCGTATCTGTGATAAACAAAAATTACTAGAGATACATCATTCTACTAAAATCTTAAATTGCCTTGGATTTCTTAAATCCATCAGTAATATAATCTAAAAAACAGATTTCAAACATATGGAAGCCATCGACAATAAAGCAAGTTTACTATGTTTTATCATAGTTAACTACGGTTTTATATAGAAAACAATAGGGAAACGTTCCTTGCCGTTTGGTCAACGGAGTTTTCAGAGAGCCACTTAAGACTGTCATGGTTAATATCACAGTTTAATATACGAGTTAATTGTCACATATCTAGAACTTATAACAACTGGAAACTGCCAATTTATGATTTATATGTAGTACCCTTAAGTTTAAGCCTGAAATTTAAGTCGTGTTGGAATATGCTTGCGCACATCGGAAAATAATAAAATATCTTTGCTTTATCTTCTTTTTATTGAAGAGCTTAATTTTTAATAATATTTTTGATATATCGTTGCCAGGCCATCGTCTTCCTTTTCCGTCAACTTCTTATAGACATCTGGTATTAAAAAAACAAACCGTCCTCTAGAAAAAAAAAAACACGGAAGACCCCCCGTGTCGGATGCAAGCCAAAAATAAGAGCCAACCAGCACAACAAATAGATAGGAAGGATTCCATTTTTATTAATGATATAACTGATTCATTTCATTTTATCATAAAAGAGGACAACTACAGCAAGTCGAGCGTTTTGACTTAATGCAAAAGCGATCTGTTTTCAGGGATAACGAAACTTTCACGAACACGTCCAAATCATTTTCAAACAGTGGTAACAAAAATAGATTTTACACACAAGTCTAGTGCGATTGACATATGACATACCGAGTGCATATCAAGCTAAAAGAACAGCATATCACCTTGGGCAAATTCTTGATATCGCTTGTTCGCCAGGGCGTCCATAATATTAAAAACAGTTGTTCTAGTAGCAATTCTAGTAACCCTGCCTAACGATGACTGACCAAAGTGTGATTATTTGAAATATTGAGAGAGAGGACACATCATCCAGATATATCCAGGATTGAACGCTAATGAGATTCAAATTCCTTATGATAAGCATCACAAAGTGTCCTCATTGGTGAAAAGGCACCAAAACACACACAATTCTGTCAAATATGAAGTAATATGAAAATGTCAGATAACCTTACCAAATATGAAGTACTAATTGAACAATACTTGAGTTCAATCCTGGACATAAGTGACATCATCCTTAGCTGTTTTTCATGCGGGTCCTCTAGTCCTGTTCAAATTGGAATTTGTAGATAGCGGTTTTTGTAGTGGGAGGAAAATCGGAGTACCCGGAGAATCCTCGAAGCAAGGCGAGAAATGGCACCGCCCGGGCCCACTTGATGGGAGACGCGTGCTCTACTGAACCACTGGCTCATCCCTGATCGCTTTCGTCTGCACTGGCTTTGACTTGATTCTTCGGAAATTTCTTCGATTGACCATACTAAAATCATTACTTATCCGTTCTGTACTAAAATCAATCTATTTGTCTTCCTATTTCTAAGTGAATTTTGACCGACTTAATTGGAAAACTTCGATAAACAATGAGGTACAAATCCAGTAACTGAGATAGAATATTTACTACTTTGACAGCGTAGAGAATTCCAAAGAAGAATTATGTTTATTGTTAAATCGGTGGGTGAGACATACTTATGAAAACTGAAGTTGACTTTCTTGTCTTTCAAAAATGATGCCAATAAAAAGGTCGCACTTTTTAACCTTCCTCTCACAAAGCTTCGGAGATTTGTAAGGTATAAAGAGTATGTTTTCGCAGATTTTAAATCCTTGTAAGATTGGTTTAACACGAGAATGCTTCTAAATTGTCGCATTAAAAGTGTAAGTCAATTGAACGAATCGTTTTGGTGTCGGTATGTCCGCGCTTGCATATTGCGTGCCGTTTCAAGTTATTTTAAGAACTTGTTTTTATATAAACTGCACGCCATTAGACTGAGCAGCAGATTAAAGTTTAAAGCGTTTAACAAAATAAGATACATTTGGTTTGGAGCCGATAAGGCATCTAGAATCCTGCGAGGATTAAACAAAAAAAAACACCGAAAAAATGTTCTTTGAAAATAGACAATACATGAAATTAATACATGGAATATTATGTTTTAAGGCGAGCTACTAACCCTGCAATAGCGCTTTTAACGTCAGACATTGTAATAGACTAAAAATGGTTCAAAAGTAAGTGAATGGGTGTAAGAGCATTTTCTTGTTAGTATTGAATAACCTCCACTTATTCACCTACTCGAAGGTGAACTCTGGATACCACCGGCACGCCAACGCAGTCAAATACGAGAATTATTTTCTTCTAGAGATACATTGCGGAAATAGACAGGATATCTGCAGGCAAAATTTTGGATATTTCTCACTTTGTTTGGTGTAAGGCCAATGGTATAATTTTGGGAGATGGAATGCTTTCGTGATGTGTGCAAGGTATCTCATGTTGATGGATTGTCAGGAGTTCGACGCATTTATTTTTAATCAAAACAGAGACGATTCTGAAAGTCTCCATTTCCGGGATTTCGACCGCAAAAAAAGTTTAAAAACTTTTTAACGAGCGATATCAAACTTCAACAATTGAACAAATGGAAGAGTCGGAAGACGACATGACTAATGAGCAGGCATACAGGCGCAGGGTTTATTTTTGCATATCCGCACACTGAAATATCCGTTTCTCATAGAGAAATACTTCCCACACACCAAACAAAAACAGTTTCCTTGCGGTTAAGATGTGGTTAACAATCTACAATGAAACGGTGATGTGAAGCTCAAGTTATTTCCTGAGAACGTGAGAAAAACAGCGACCTCTACCTTCTGTTTAAGGTGTATTTTTAAAGCTATGGTTCCATTTATGGACGCTTATTTATGAAAACAGGCTTTACCATACGTTACACCCAAGTAACCTGGAATACCATATCATATCGCTCAAAAACTAAAAACAAACAATATCGACAAAGTGCTCTTTGTTAAAGAGTTACACGCAGAGAATAAAAAAATAGGTTGTTTTCCCACATTTATTTTCCACACGCGACAAAGAAAAGGAAATTAAACATCACGTTCACTTTCAACGTTTCCGAGGAGCTGCCCTTGGTTTACCCTAAAAGCGATTTCCCAACGATATTGAAAAGACATCATTGGTAGCTTTAAAGGTAGCCTACAGGCCGAATGAAGAGGTCAAGGTTTAACCCACGATGAAAGATATCTAACGAAACCAACCATTTTAGCGTGTGCGACTACATGCCTAGAACAGGAAGAAGGTTTCACCAGCGAAAAAAAACACTTAAAAAAACTCTGCTGAGGAAAAAAACTTGCTGAAATTAGGCCCGATCAATAAATTGTTCAATACGGCTTGGACTATTTATGGAGTGTTCGGTGTTTGTTCCAAGGTAATCAATGTTTTCCTTTTACTCTTTGAGCAATAAACGAGTCTAATAGAAAACAAAAATTGTATTTAAAAAAAATTGTATTTAAAAAAAATTGTATTTAAGCTCTAAAAACAACAAAGCGCCATCTAAAATTAAACAGCAAACAAGGTCTCTTTGTGCAGTCCCGGGTGTATTTCATCCAAGCGTTCAATGCTTAGAGAAAATTTAAACCAAATGGAAGTGTTGTTCCAAGCTGCGTTGTGCACAGAGCTACAGATGGTGGAATCGTCAATTTTGGGCCATTTATTATTTTCAACCGCAAAACTCTAGCAACTTCGGTTTTAATTTGACCCCAAAACTATCCCATTTCACTCCCGAAACTCAGCGAGATATCCTGAAATATATATTTTCATTGCTGACGAAAGGAAATAATGCGGCAATACAAAAGAAGGTTTGCATGGCATGAAAATCGAACCAATACTCCTGCAGATTTCAGGAGCGCTAAAATAAACAAGCTCGCAAAGTCTAATTGGATAATTGTTTACATACATCGCGCTATTTTCTTTTCAAACGCATAATCACGAAACAGATGGGGTTCAAGGTTGTTTATTTAGCAACTTGCAGCTTATGCAATGTTGCTATCAATAGCAAAAATTTCCGGTCAGGTTCAACAGAAAAAGAGAAGAAGAAAAAGGTTTACTTACAGTTCTGAGAGTCTGCGAAAACCGGAGAACGGCGAATCGGAAAGTTCTCTGATCATGTTGTCACTCAAATCTCTGAAATGGATAATATGCACTCGGGATTAACAAAACAAACAACGCTATATGAAGATATGACAATCTGGTAGAGTAAGCGAAGAGTAAATTTATCACATAGCACAGAACAATCGAAAGGATAGGCTAAATAGTTTCAACTCGTTATCAGGAAGGTTCCACGCGTACTTGCATTATGAGTGTCGCATGGGTTCTCTTGGTTTTTCTGTCAAACAATGTGCCCCCCCACAAGCTTAAACAACCAAAATCCTTCTCAACCTTTGCTATTTCATGATCTTTAGCAGGGACCTTATTATACAGACCTACCAGTTGTTGAGAAAAAAACAGACCAAAATGTCAAACTTTACATCAGTGAAATTTACCATTAACTAATTAGGAAAGCGTTCACTTGGAAGGTCCAAACGTAACGAAACGCGGTACTTCGCGAGTATTTTACAATGAAAAGTGATACGAATTCTTGTAGAAGCCCGCTAGTAAATATCTCTTCTTTGGTAGAATTTGGGTCATTAATTTTCATCAGCTTACTAAAGCTTGTTATTGCGATGTCAAATTGTAGACTAAAAGGCGTATTAAAACCATGGAAAAAATGTACTGGCGATATATTGTTTTAGTACGTACAATTCATTAGGAACATTATAGTCGGACATTTTCATTGTCAAACCAAGATTTATTGTACTTTAGTCTTCTTACACTCAAGATATTTGGACTCTTTGAGGGACAGAAATCTTGAAGAATCATCAGCACTTTTTTGATAGGTGGCGTAAAACTTCAGAATTCCATTTCAAGCCTCTGCTGTCTTCGTAGCTTTGCACCTTCGTATCTCTTGAAAGCGAACGCAACGATTTAGAATTGAAGAAAACACTTCATAACGATCAGATCTCTGATAAATCGGCAGATATCCACGCAAATTCCCAATTCTCTCCCGTTCTATATTGATGAACCGGGGGTAACAATGCGATTACAGCAAAATCGCTCAGCAGTAATTCAATCAAACAGGTCGAAACGGTGTTCTTCGATAGCGTATGAAATGTAGTCTACTTAGAATATTCAGTACGTGATCTAGCGAAGGGATCTTGCTATTTTTAACCTCCATTGACACCTTTGAGAGAAACTCATGAGATACCCTTTGAAACGAACGTCTGAGAAATCCCCTTACAGAACGCAAAATATTGCGTTTTAGCAACTAACAACAACAAATCGAGCGACTTAGGAAACGTATTGGAACTTACAACTTAGTGACATTCAGGGGTATTCCATCTGGAATGGTAGTTAAATTGCGCCTTGTACAGTCAACCAAGACTTGACCATTCTCTCCGCACCGACACAAACACGGCCCACAACTCTTGCCCACACCATAACACTCTCTTTCTTCTATGACAAGTAGAAGCGAGAAAAGCGCTGCGATCAATTTCCATTGCACAGCCATTACTCAAACTGAATTCGCTAACTGTGTCGCTAGCTCATGTCTGCATGGGATCCTTCTGCCACTCGATACGGACAAATGTGTCAAATTTTCCGAATGAAAACGATTGAGACGCCAATCAAACCAGTTGCTATATTTAGGACAGGGGCCAGAGATCAAATTTTAAATGCAGAAATCTGTCCGTGAAAATACTCGCACTCGCTAACAGTTATTTCCACATCTGCTGGAAATAAATGAAAAATATCTAACTGGTACTCGAGCTTTTAAGTGGCTTTCAACCTCGGTTTATTACATAACCTTGCTTTTCAATTTTTAATGTCGAAACACTGGTTGGTACCTGGAAATAGTTTCGAAAAAATATCTCTTTGTACATTGGGGGCTGGACTTAAGACCACTCCTTCAATTTCTGGAATAACACTAGTGAGAAAGCCTACTTAACTAAACAGGAGTGCGACTTTCTTGACGACTTTTTAATGTTGTTATTATCAATATCTTTGTCAATTTTAGATACGTCCCACTCCGATATTGATTCGTCGCCAATTCTAATGATACTATCAACTGAACGAAAACAGTGTCAAACAATCAAAGTGCATGTTGCTATTTTTAGAGCCCAGAGGTCCTCGAGAGCATGTCGACTTTGCAAAATTGTTTACGAATAACTTGACAGACTTTGAAGCACTTAGTATTGCTCAAGAACACAGACAGCTATTTGTGAATGACACTAACTAAGAGAAACTGCTACATAAAGAGAGTGAAAAGGCCATTCAATCCATCATTCGAGATTGAACTTTCTACTGACAGTTAAAAAGATTACAACCAAAATTTACACTGATCGACAGCTTATTCAGTAGTGAGAATACTCGAATCCGTTCACAGAGCAGTGCATGATTAATAATCGCATTTAAAATGGGGCAATATATCGAAAAATATTTTTTTTACGGTGTGCTGTAAAAGTGAAAGTTTAGTTAGACAGGAAGGAAAGCGAAACCAATCGAAAAGTCGCCGTTTATGTCTAAAAATGTGGCTTATTTCAGAGCTACAGCTTGTCCGCAAGGTAGGCGTCTGTTGAGCGATGTCGGTTTTTATTCGTTTGGCGAGTGATTGTGAAAGGCCGAGTTTTTTCAGAACGTGACTCATAAAGTTTGTGTCTGTCCGCGATGACCGGCTTACAACTCAAAGTTGTAGACTGTTGTCCTGTCACTCACGTGGCGCCGGTCGACAGCTCTGAATTGCTTTTTTTATGTTACTCTGCTTTAGTGCGTAAACCAATAATTTGAACATTAAAAATCAAGTTAGTATCGTTACTTTACTGATAATTATCTGGTTAGTGGTAATTGATCCAGTTAATGGGGGTGTCAGAATTTTAAGCGGCAACGAAGGAATTTTTTTTTCCTTATTTTTTTTTTTCTGATACTGACCGGGTGTGCCTTTCTAATTGCCTGAGTGAATAATATATATTGTCTCTATTAGAATATGTTTCGAGTTGATGACGTATGTAGCTTGGAAAAGACTGGCCCTTCACTTTATGTGACACAATTCGTAATTTTTTTTTCTGTAACTGGAAGTTTCTAATTCTCGTCAAGCCAGCAGAGGTCACATAAGCCGGACCAGCTGTCCACTTCAGCTAGTTTAGTACACCAGGACCTATTGAAAGTCATAGATACGACACTTGCGTGCCTGTAAGCACTTCTACGAGAGGCGCATCGCCTCACAAGTGCCCGCTGAACGAATTTAAACCAGGGGAATGCGGTCCACTTCTGTGATAAGGATTTACAAGTTCAAAAGACCAGTTCAAAGGAACTGTCTGTATATTCAGACAAATTACAGCATAGATCAACCTGGTTTTTGAATGATAACGAAAGCTTTAATTCGTCTGAAAAGGACCGCTTCCGGTTGAATACTCTTTAACCCATAGTCTAAACATCGAAAATACTTAAGAAGGTGAATTATTTTAAAGTTTCCTTGAAAATGTTAGGTTCGGTGGCGTTAAACGATGTAAGATATAAACATGCGAAACACTCTAATCAGCTTATTGTTGACTTCATATAAGTCTTTCGCCCTCACAAATCAATCAATTCTATTGTTTCGAATTGGCTATAATCACAAGCAGTGTAAGAAACAAGACAACACATTGTTTGATCATTACGATGGATTCATCAGATTAGAAATTCCGCACAATATCAGGTTCATTGAATGTCGCTGGTTCTAGCCGACCAAGAGCATCGAATTCTTTTTCACTATACCGGCAGAAGCCACGGAAATATCCCATCAAATTTACGGCACGACAAACCTGTCCGTTATTTGCAAAGACTTGTACATGAGCGAGGCATGGACCTAGGGTCGCGTGACTGCCCAGGCAGCATGAAAAACAATTTTACAAGAAAAACAACTTTACGACACAAGGAGCGGAATAACAACGGATAGAGAACTGATAACGCTATTTTTAACTCCGTAAACAATTCAGGATCAGGCTTGTGTTCTGCAAACAATCAAATCACAAGTAGAAGTCAAGCAATGCAAACTGAGAAGACACAAACCTCACTATGTTGTGACCAGCTCCGTTGCGGATTAGAAATGTTCCTGATCGCCTCCGGGTTCATGCATGCTAGTGGCCCATTTAACGAACATTCTGAACCACTTCATACTAACAACCCGTGTGCGCTTTTAAGTAATTGCTGTTGTTGCTGATTTTTTCCTTTACAGTATTTAAATTAAAGGAACACTCTCTGGGCGATTTTGTTACAAACAGAGAAATGGACAATTGCCTCTAAGCGACGCACCTTCAGGGTATCGTGATAGTTGTATTCATAAATTAAGTAAAAAAATATGCCTATATTTACCCTCGACAGTGTTTATATCACAAAGGCTAGTGAGTCGAACAGACAACTGTAACAAGTAATTCAAATTAAGCATAGCTTTGTTAAGAATCCGACGCGCTGACCACTCGGCTGTGTTGTCCACACACCAGAAGACCATTCATCAAAATAATTTTGGGGATTTTTGCAGGATACGATTTGTATGATCTTGAATAAATTCTGTCAGACTTTTGCAATTTGGCATTACAACCTTTTACATGCTACTGTGTTCTTACATATTAGCAATTTTCAGCAAATGTCTCGGACGTACGCTTATACATGTGAAACCATGTTATAAGATTTTGAAACCTTTTTCCAAAGCCAACAGCTTTGTCGAAAACAAATCAAGCGTTCTTGTTTTCACTCGTATTTTCAATTTTGACCTTTACACTTTTCGAATCGTTCTATAATGTCCTTTGTTAAGTTTTTCATGTTGAATATTGAACCTTGCACCCACTATCATAATTTCTCCGCTCGGCATTCTTTTGTATTCAACTTTGTACTTATTTCACGTATGCCCTTCTCAACTCCGGCCTGCGGTCAGTAAGTTAAAGTAACAAAGAAATTAAATCTTGTTTGTGGGCATAATTTTCTCGATAAAAATTGCTAGCTTTGAAAAGGGTAATTAATCACCTTTTATCTCCGCGCGTTGTTGTAATTACTTAGCAGTTACAGACTCAACAGAACTTGTACTCTGTATCTTCAAGAAATCGTCTATAAGGTAAAAATACTGTTCGTAAACGTTCTTTGAGTATAGTTGATGCAACGTCATGGTAACACTACAATTACAAACAAAGTACTGTTAGAACAAGGTGTGGTCTCCTTGCTTTCTACTTTCTACTCACATAATTGTGCCAGAGTTTCTTGTTAGGACTTATACGTATTTGTTAAACTATGCAACATCGCTACTGAGTGTATAGCAAAAACAATTAACCCGCGTTGCGTACCCAGTGATACCTGGTCCAAGTCTGACGGCTAACGAGGCTTCTCTGATTCCCATCCAGAGCCTGCGAAAAAGCTTTCTTGCGGCTCCGGAAGCGGGTTTCCTTATCCATCAATGTCACCGTGCGATATTAAGAAAGCTAACTTTGAAATTCTTAACAAGTCATCATCTGCATTAGTCTGTTTTTTTGTCTAGTTGTTTTAGTTATTTGTCTTCATATTCTAGTTAGTTACTTTTATTGTTCTATTTATTTATTTATTTATTTATTTATTTATTTAGTTAGTCATTTCTTGTTAGGCGCATTGATTTAAGAAATGCGCCCTATAAAAATGTCATCAGTTATTATTATTAGGACAATTAATTAATTACCATTATTTAGTAAGAAGTGAATCAATTTTATATTAGGAAAAATTTTCAAAGTTTTCTGATCACTTATTGTTGTTGCGAATGATGTATTTTATATCTTTTCTCAGGCAGTTTATTTAAAATAAGGAATCTAAAATTCTGTATAAACTGGCCTAATTGCTCGGATAAAAATGAAATTGACTATTTACTATTGCTATTGATATTGTTATTATTATTATTATTACGAATTCAACAAATGTAATAAGTAATAGTAATTGGACCGAGTGGAGTACAATTCAGGGAGTAATCGCGCGAGTAGCTTTAAAATTGGACGAGCGAGGCCTCTGCAAAAGTCTTCTGCAAAACAGCAACGTGAAATGACCAAATTCTGCATTATCTGGAGAACATGAACTACGACGGCTAATTTTTTATTTCAAATTGATCGCTTTGTCCCCATTTAGTTTCGTGACAGTTTTGAGAGTAAGAAACAAGCTAAATGACTTTAGAGTATCGCGAGGTTCATAGCTGTATTATTGATCGTGCTCTTAGGCCGCGAGACGAGAAAGTCAGCCTGCTCTGATCTTTGCAGATTTTTCATTTCAACCACGGAAACAGCAGAAAACTGAAGTCAATTAATTTTCGCCGGAAGTGTAACCTTTGGCAGGTCAGATTTCTCGGGAAAATTTTCGATCCTTTGCATACTGCAAGCGCGATATCCGTTGTTGATAAAGTTTTGCGAAGATTGAAACCGTCAAAGTTTGCGCCCAGCAAGGATGCACACTGACGGTTTCCAAGTGACCTTATTTTGTCTTTGATGATGCTTCCTAACGGAAAAAACCCTTTGTGTTATGAGTTTCGTTGCCCGTTTGCCATCCTCTTTTTTGCCATATCTAGCTAGCCCCTCTTGCCAAATCTAGTTGGCAGCGTGACAAGTACTTCTCAATTCATTAACATACTTTCAACTGCAATTTCCTCAGCTGCTCCCTCTTCGGTTAAAAAAAAGCATAGTAATGCACGTATTCCAATCTTTCTCTCCTCTGACCCCATATGTTGACGACAGTTGCGACTACGTGGATCTAACTGCTCCATTGACTTCAAACATAATAGACAATTCTTGCCTTTCCCCCTTTTTGACCAATGGTATTTCACTTCGTTCAGGCGACATCACCGTCGTGGTTTCTTAAACTCCGCTGATATTTCTCTGCCCGAATCTTACTCGAACACAAATTTAAAATGACCGCGGCGATTGTTGCGTTTTAAAATATCTCCGGCATAACTGTGGCATAGTGTGAACCAAAAACATTTGATGCGTTTTCAGCGTGAAACCTCCGTTTTCAAATAACTCCAGCGTAGTGTAAACGAGCCAAATAATCAAACAATGCCGTAGGATTTGCTAGGATTTTCGTACATTTTACAGTCCGAAGTTAGCAGCCTCAAAGTACAATTTTGATCACACGAAGTAGATCGCATCTTCTTTTCGATGGTATAATACATTAACTAATCTAATGAGTTCGTGGATGCCATCCATAACTTCTCTTGCTTCCTTTACAAAAAAATGAATTCTATTGGTCCTTTCCAACAAATCTTTGCACCAAGTTTTGATCAGTTTTTATTGTGACGTGAACTGAAGTCAACTGGAGTCTGCGCGCCATTATCACTGATCTAATTTAGTCAGTCCGTCACTAAGTAAGCAAGTAAGTAAGTAGATTTTTGTAAATGTCGAATCTTGTGGCACCTGATGCACTACCTAATAAAATATGTTTCTGTGCAATTCAATCGTACTCCAAATGAATCCTCTTAAAGTTGTGTTAAAAGGAACGGTTCTACTGAAAATATAATCCTCTTTACTTTCATTTCCTGCAAATAGATATTATTTTCAATACATGACGATATCACCCTGTACTAAATCGCGTTGGAAAACCTACCAGGAAACCTACAGACAGAACATTGCTTGTATCAGGAACATCACATTTAATACTAGAAATATCGGCATATATTTTATTAGAAATATCACAATTAGCGTTCCTCTCCAGCCGGCCACGTTAGGTCAATTTCTGTAGCTACTTCCAAGAATTGATTGAGAAGAACCAGGCACTGCTTGAAACATAAAACTCACCTGATTGGTTTTCGTGCGCAAATAAAAGGACTCAAAATGCCGCCATGATCATGAAAATGAAATTTAGGAACACTCCAAGCTTTCTATTTACTCAAGGTCATGAAACTCGTACGTAAAGAGCAGTGTAAAGAGCCGAAATTAAGAAATTAAGAGAGAGATCAAGTAGGTATCACAAAAACGGAATGGTTTTTTTTACGGTGTCTTTGAGGCAAATTAGGCCGGGATTGCTTTTTAATCTGAAAATAAGATTTTCACAAATTTTCACAATTTGAAATGAAATTAATCCTTAATACTATAAGAGGGCAGATTGATTTCACTTAATTGTCTTATCATATCAGTGACTAAATCAATTATCGAATCTGAATGGCTCTTAGCATTGAGAAAAAAAAACGACTCTACCCGCCACGAATTTTTTCGTCGAAAAAATTTAGACCAACTAAACTGGACTGACCCACACGAGGAAAATTAATGTGATATTAAAAGGTTTTTTAGAAGCCAGTGATGGTCTTTGAATCTTTCTCCCGCTGTTCAAAAATAAGTTTGAGATATTTCTTTTCAGAAAGGAATACAAATTGTTGTAGTATGGTATAGAGATTGGATGACTGAAAACCAGGACAGGGTGCGCAATGCTGCTGATAGCTAGTGAACATGTACACCTCTGGAAATTGTTGCGTGAGAAGAACAAACATTTTTAAACCACCCGCAGGCCTCAACCGGAAATATATGTTCGTAATAGACCAATTTCGATATATTAAAATTCCGTCAAACACGATAGACCTCAGCACGAGGCTCTGAGGAATAAAGGAATAAGCTTCTGTGTACTGTTGCTGTGTCGCTGGTGAGTATTACAAAATAATTGGGTTCTATCAGCTTGTACTGAGGTCTATTGGAAAGCTCTGATGTAAGCATTTACAGTTTCCAACGGAGAGTCACGGAGAATCGATATTAGGGGGATTTTGCGATAAAGAAGAGAAAATTTATGTTAGCGAGGCGAAGGGCAATGAAGGAGACACTTCGTGTTGCATACACCAATGAAATCCATATTGATACGGACAGTACATGTAGCATACATGACGAAAAAGTTAATCTGTTTCCTTACCGTACTCTTTCCTTCTCCTTTCCAAGATATTGTATGGTCGATACAACTCAGTAAGTGATAATATTACTTAAAGTTCATTGTTGAATTCTTTTATCATGCCCTAGTGCTTATTCTCGAAGCGATGCCAAAAATTGATTTCCGCTTTATAATTTATTGAGTGCAAACGGCGAATTGAAAGCTTATGTAGTGAGCTTGTCTATCGAAATCCTCAAGGGAATATTAGTGGCATTTGAAGATAATCTTGTCAACACAACAATTACTTATTGATCGAGTGACATGCTCCGTGCAAAAATGTTAACAGGCCACAAATCTGACCCTTGTATTGCAAGCTTACTAAAAAGTAGCCAGACAGAGCCTATGGTTGAGGTTCATGTTATTAAATGAAAGCTTTCTACTGATCTTTGTAGTACAAACGGCGCCCATTATTTAACCCTAGTACTAGTGTTAGGGTTATCCAACAACAACAACAATTTATTAAGGTATTTCCATAAAAAATACATGGCATTACCTAATTACACTTAAGAAATTATTAAGATATATAAAACAGAATCAGAAATATATAAAAACAAAAATGCGATTTTATCAATTGGAAAATAAAGTTTCATGCCTAAGAGACATTGCTTGAAAAACAAAAGCGGCAGTTGATCGGCATACAGCAGGATCAATGCTGTTTCAAAGAAACAAAGATTTTGTATTAACATCAAACTCATTAAAAATACTATATTTGGCTGTTATTTCATTAAAGAATTTTAAACGTAAGTTATCATATACCTTGCATGAGAATAGGAAATTCATTTCGTTTTCTATTTCATCTGAATGGCAGAAAGAACAGGTTCTCAAATTTATAGGAGTCTTGGGTATTGTGTGTCTATCAGTTTCGATACATATTGGTGATTCCCTAGTCGAAATTTGCTTATGGCAGTTCTGTGCTGAGGATTGTTTATTGTGTCCAGTAAACCAGATTTTTTGGTATCTGTTTTAAATGAATGATAAAAGTATAATTTTCTGTTTGTGCTAATTAATTTTAGTTGATGAGCTGTTAATGCTTTGCTAAGGTTTTGCTTAATGTAGGAAGCAAAGAGTTTTCTGTTGTTTTCATTTAATGTGATAGAGCTTGAGTTGTATTTGTTGCATAATTGCTTAATTTTATGCATTAGACCTGTCTGGTTATTATCTGCCATCTCCTTTGAGAGCAGTAGACATTGCTTAGTGATATTATTTTCTGGTAAGCTTTGAAGGTGAATCCAAAATTTTATTATGGAGGTTTCAATGGCCAGTTTTAAAGGAA
>OMLO01000212.1_pt1 | contig 33290 bp, 17 predicted proteins | sample 1674811 | NCBI WGS metagenome assembly OMLO01 (sample SAMN06265003, study PRJEB25207) | coral metagenome | isolation source: Coral host | place: Mexico:La Bocana,Puerto Morelos, Mexico | collected 2008-11-13
TTGTGTTAGCTAGCCTCCTATAGAAGAAAGCCAAAAGTTACGCGTAAGAGAGAATAAGAGTGAAGTGTTTTATTTTCTGTGTCATTGGCTCAGGCCACCATGCTATGATCTACTAATAAAACTGTACGTAGGCATAATAATGCCAGTAATTGTGTTATCCAATGAATCCGTTAATATTTCAGGCTATTTCCGACAACCTTGTGCCTTTGGTTCTGTGTTTCTTGGAGCAAAATCATTCATATCAAATTGAGACTTATTTAAATGAAAGTAAGTCTGCAGAGGCAGCACATCTTCATACGAATGGTTTCGCACAAAGACTCGGCTTGTTTTGACATAGATGCAAAAGTCAACTCAGCTGTTATAATGGCTCACGATTTGTTTCTTCAGGGAGCTACATAACAATTCCATTAGGTTGATTGGGGCCAAGGTGTTCTTCAAGATACCGAAACTGCTACATCTGTGAGTGGTTTTTTCAAGTTTTGATAACACGTTTTGAAAAAGGTCGTCGTATACAAACTATATATTTGCCTAAATAAAATAAAAGGATGACGTAGCTAAACATTATGACTGAGCTAAAATTTTCTACTTAGAATAGCACCAGACCACAGATCATGCTGTTTATCTCTTTTTGTTTTTTCGTTTAGTTTGAAACTTTGTTTTGTTATTTGTTGTACATTCGTCAAGGTTATACGTTTCATTTCCAATTTTTTCGGAAAACTAGATTCATGTTATACCCAGTTTACTTTGCGTCCCTGTTGAGTCTCTTAATTACCAGGCGCCAGGCTTTCAGTAAAGAGACGGGGTGGACTCCGAATCGGGCTCATTACGTTGCGTCCTTTGGCAAAACACTTTACACTTTGCGCATAAATGAGTACCGGCGAATTCAATTCTAGGGGATAACCCTGCAATGGACTACCGAAATACTCCTAGTTAGTTGCTTCAAAAACCGTAATAACTCAAGCTTTAACAAGTTTTCAGTAAAAGCTCTTCATGTATATGATCTCTCATGTGTTCATTTGCGAACGTTTTTCTATTCCAGAGACCTTATTGGTAACAAACTGGAAACCATCACTGCAGAGGGATACAGCCCCGCCTTTCAAGATCTCCCCAAATTGAAATGCTTGTAAGTACCGCTGAACGTAAAGTTCACGCGAGAAAAGGTCGTTATCATTGGAATGAAGGCGGTTTTACAGATATTTTTTCAAACGACTTCCAACTGAAAACCAATTCTTTTTTAACGTAACAAAAGAAACGAATAAGTAAAGAGGATTTTAATATTGTAATGAATTCGTTTTTTCTAAAAGTAAAATAATTTAAGTCATTTCGAATGATTTCCTCTTCTTGGAAACAACGCGTCATGAAGAATATGTATCAGTTATTCTTTTATATTAGCTGCATAGACACATGTACACACCGTACACCTATTTTGAACATTTTATTTTACAGTTATCATCAAATTAGCTGTTGGACTCAGGGCACCCGGGCCGAGTGTTAACCTAATTCTTTCCTTTGCAGAGTTCTTACGGCGCAAGACCCTAAATTACGTCATGTAATGTTTAACTCGTTCGACAAGCTCCCGGCTTTGGAAGATTTGTAAGTTTTTTTTCTCTGCCAAGAACTCGAGTCTTAAAGAAGCTACTTCGAGGTTTGCGAATCTTGAAAAGTTTACCTTCAATTTTTCTAGTTCGTCGTCAGTAATCCGCGTTTATCTTCCCAATCTTTAACCGTCTTTGTTCCTTTAAGACTGGTTTTTATTTGTACGTAGTCGGATTCATAATCAGAAGCGGAGAACGATACGATCTAGTGAAAATCAAACCAAAGGAGTTGGAAGCAGAACACTGATTCTACATTTGACTCTGTCGCTCACAATCTAGTGAAGTCGGAAGGAGAAGCAGAAGAATAAACCAATCACAACGCTCGATTCCGGGCCTTTTTGGCCGATTTGTTGATTTTTCCGCTCCTGCTTCCGACTCCGACAATCTAGTTTTTACTGGATCATAAACTATCTGATCATTGCAGCTCCGATTCCATCGACCTTGACTCCGTTTGTGACTCCGATTTTCGATTTTCACTAGGTCGTGAGCGCCCTTAAGACTCCGACAACGACTCAGTTGCTAGTGAAAACTAACCTTTAAGGTTTATTTATTATTAATATATTTTATAACTCGGTCTCCAAAAATTATAATAGTAACTCAAGAAATGTAAATTTATTTCTCGTAGGTGGCTGAATAATAACGGATTAAGATACTTTCCGCATCCTTCTTTATCCTACGAGTTGAGACCAGCACTGAAGTTTTTGTAAGTCTCGTTCTCAAAGTCATTAATTTTTCATTAAGTTAAAACAAAGAAAAACAAAACCGCAAATGAGGTTTGGATACCCGGTCTTAATTTGACGATTTCACTTCTCCGTTTCCTCGTTAGTTATTGTTTTCGATTGAAAAGATATATCAAACACTCTAAACCTTGAATTTCATCAAAAATACTCCTCTGCGCGTCATATTTTCAACTCTCTTATCGGATATCCCGATGAAATGCTCTCTCTCGTGTTTGATATGTTTGATTAACTTACGACCATTAATTATCCCGACTTCATCATTCCTTCCTCAAAGCTCGTCGATAACTTTTGTTGCATTTTCTAATTTTAAGAAAATTTTGAACAGTCAACTCTCTCATAAGCGGACACCCTCGGGAATTGGAAAAAGTGCCCGTTGTTAGAGCTGTCCGCTTACAAGAGTTATTCCCACCTTAAGAAGAGGGAAAACGGTAAAAAAGGGGAATTGAAAACGTTGTCCGTAAGTAGAGCTGTCTGCTTAAGAGGATGTCCGTTAGGGGAGAATTGACTGTATTTGTATTTTTCTCATACATATAAAAAAGAAACCTCGGAAGTGTAATTTAAAGCTTATTACTTTTCTAGGCATTTGGAAATGAATGAGATCGAATCGTTGCCAAGTTACCACAAAAGCGACTTTCCACCGGAACTGGAAACTCTGCACGGGTAAGTTGTGTGTATTTGGGTATTGCATTAGGATGGGAAGGCTATAACAGCGTTTTTTTGTCCCTCAGATTTGACTGCTTTTTTCAAGTGAACTCTATTTGTCAAAACGTTGTGATACTATTTAATCTTTTTGTTTGATTTTAGCGATCTGAAAACGAAGCACAAACCGTTTGAGAAGACGCCAAACCTTGTTAAACTGTGAGTACAAAGGATGAACGTGATAGTTCTCATTTCATTAAAAGTGTGCTCGTAAGGATGTCAGTCTGGGAAGTTTACAAATCAAGGATAGTATTTCTGTTTGGCGGGACTACCTCGTGTACGCTTAAACTCAATTGGCCTAAAAGGTACATGGAATTTGTACTGTTATTTTACATTGTCACTCTTATGTTACAGTTTTCTACATTCAAATCGAATCCTGGGCATTAGAGAAGAAGACTTGTGGATGCTAAGCAAACTAGATGAGCTGTGAGTAAATTGCGTTTAGAATTATGATTTGTATGAGACAAAACGTGTTGTGCAGTCTTATCTACATTGAGTATAGCATTGCAATTGTGTTAATAATAGCAAATTTTGAATCTGGCCAGCTGGGCATTAAAAGGTCGTCCTAAACTACGTTATAAACGGATCGTTGATGAGATTGTTGAAAATTGTCGTGCTAACGTTATTCTTCTAATTTTCCAAAATTCTCACACCTTACGTAAATTAAATGAATGGGAATATTTTGTTTCTAGCCTGGGATAAGGGAACACCATTTTAGGGCAACAATTCGGGGCTAACTGTACCGCTTATTAGGGTTATTACAATTGGCCGAACAGTTGACAAAAGAAAAACACAAGCAATGCCCCTTGCCTAAGGAGAAAAGATGCGCAGATTAACAAGAAGTAATAAAAATTAAATTAGTGCATATCAACCGAGCGATTTCTCTTTTTATTTAATTTTTTCTCCATGCTAGCGGTAATCCCTTGGTGATAAATTCGCGCGACTTTCTTACAAATTTTATCTGTTCTTTCCATTTTCTTTTAGTTTCCTCAGCGCAAACAAGCTGGTGAATTCCTCTGTTCACCCGGAGGCATTTCGAAATCTCACAAAACTATCTGTGTTGTAAGTAGAAAGCTCTCACCATCAGGATTATTTTGAATGCCGAAATCAAATCCTTAAGCTTTCTTTTTTTTTACCGTGCCCAAATTCGCAATTAGCAAATCAGAAGCCGTCTTTACCGCGCTGAAATCCTACAATACCAAGTCACTGACCTGATATGGCTACGATGTCATGCTCACTTAGCCGAATTCGGGTATGGTATATACCTAATTAAACGTTTTTGGTACGCTTCAGGGGCATATCTGGCTCGCTTGGTCTAGCCATGCGTATATTGGCTCGACTACGTGTAAGATACTCAATGACTAGACATAAAACGATACCATAATACAGTGTCACGTGATACAATAAAGGCTTGCAATGCGTGCGGAGGAGCAGATAGTACACCACGTCTCGCCGAAAGACGAATCACGTGGCTCGATGAAACTCGCATGATGTGGCGCCGAAGCGCAGCAAAAGAGTACAGTAAGGTATAAATATTGTGGATATTTTAACGGCAGCGAAACTGTTGTTCATGTTGAAAAAATTACGCATCACTTATTTTATCGCTTGTAGGCATCTTGACAGGAATAATTTCTACTATGTTCCTCTCGCGATTCAAGGAAAAAGTCGACTTCCATCATTGGACAGCTTGTAAGTTTATAGAAGTGTATGTTAAAGAAAATGTTTGTTATAGGTCTAAGTAGCAAAAGCAATAACGCAAAGGTTACATTTTCTTTTTTCAGGGACGTGCGTGGAAATAGTTTCACTTACATCCTGAAGGGGACGTTTACAGGATTAGACAAGCTGAAACATTTGTGAGTTTTATTTATAGAAGTTTCATCGCAGCCAGTTTTATTTTATTTGCTGTTCTTCGGACTTGTTATCGTCTCGGTTTAAAATACTGAATTGTTTTCTTTTCCACAGGCAAATGACGTACAACAAAATTGTTACAATAGAAAATGGCGCGTTCAATGGGAACATTCAGCACATGTAAGCCTTTACTTTTATGCTAAATATCTCAATCATGCTAATTAATTTGAGCCAAGTTGTCCTTTTATTCATTTGAAGAACAAATGCATAGTTCTGTTACTTGGACGGTTGGGGCAAACTTCAACATTAGCGAAATCAGACAAATCAAGAGTGGCGCACTATTTATTTAGCTCAGAAAGGTTCAAGAGCCCTGACTATTTACTACAAAAAGCATAGTAAAAATAGGAAAATGGTTATCAAAGGAGCCAACAAACGTTGGAAGACTAGGTCCACGATCGTGCACAATCGTTAGTTTTGCACTCGCGCTCTGCATGAATTACGTAGCCTAAATGTCTCTATTGTACTTTTTAACATGGTTAAGGCCAAAAAGCGAAAAATCATATACTAAAGGATTTTGCTGGATTTCATCACCACTACGCTCCATCAACTACGTAATAATGTGATCCATTGGAGGGCAGAAGTATAGATGACGTCATTAACATTTTTGTTGATCACAGATGACGTCAAAATGTGCTAAGAACATCAGTGTGGCACTCGGCTAACGGCTCGTGTGCCACTTTTCTCTTCTTACCACATTTTCACATTATCTGTGATCTATTATTGACGCAATCTAATTGTTTAATTTATCTCCATATCTGGTATCTTTATATTTCAGATACATGGAGGGAAATCGCTTCAACTTTAAACACGACAACCCGTTCACCAACCTCACAAAACTGACAGGGTTGTAAGTGCCCAGTGGAGACACTAATTAGCGCCTGGTCTAGCGTGTAGCATTTTCTTTCAACTCGTTGTGAACATTGTTTCATTGCAAGTTGAACAGCGTTGTTGCAGGTATCTCCCTTCCTTGTTACAAGTCTCGGAAACTTGTCGCGTGAAGAAGACACGAGCACAACCTCGTGCAGCTTGTTATAGTGGTCGTAATACGCGCAGCAACGCTTTTCAACTTGGAAAGAGACTATAACCAGATCTGTAACATTTTTTAAACATTCGTGTTCGGAACTCAGTTCAAAAAACATTCAAAAAATTCAAAAAGTCTTTCACCGGTATTGCTCTCATGCAAAATGGGAAGTTACATTGGGTCACTTCTGGTAACAGTTAAATCAGAGATGGACTGGACATTATGTTTCAGATTGATCTACTATCTCCTTCAAGGTAGATTCCATTCCATTTATGAGTCAAGAGAAACCAAGTTACTTTGCGCCAACTAGATTTCACACTGTTACTTGCGGAAAACACTCGCTGTGATACTTAGGTCCTAAATGTACTCTATATGGACGTATTGCTACTTTCTTTGTTGCAGAGATTTAAGGGATAATCAAATTAGAACAATCCCAGATACGGCCTTCCACGGACTAAAAAGTTTGACTTGGCTGTAAGTCTAACTTAACTTAGGGTTAAAGAGTCTATTCTCGACTTCTAGTTATTTCATATGGAACATGTATTTTTAGTAAGTTACGCTAATTTCACGACATCGTTATTATTGTTTTCTTATTTTGTTATATCAGTTAGGAAATACCATATGTTAATGAGAATACCAATAAATGTTGTGTTTGTTGCGGTTGTTATTAAATTTCAAATTTATTTTAGAGCAGCATATATAATAAGAAATAACGCTCTTTTATAATGTTGCGTTTCTTTCCTTGTCAGTGACCTTGGTAGAAACAAGATCGGTCGAATCTTAAAAGTGTCCTTTCGAGATCTTGCTAAGGTAGCCACACTGTAAGTACTAATTTAGACAAACTCAAAGTAACAACTTTCCATAGAAGCCTTTTTAAGCATGGGCCCTGTTATCACAGTTGGATAGTTAAATGATACAATAGCATACGTCTTGACATAGAATGAGGTGTATATTAAATCCCCGTCGTGCGAATTGCGATACGTCTTTACTACATGACTTAATCGATCAATGCCTTTATCACGATGAATGACTGATATATTTTACATTGATTATGTATCTATACGTTACCTTCTTCTCTAGCGATGGTATGGCAGCGGTGAGAGTTTTACCCTTGTAATAGAGCTTTGCATGTTTAGAGTTCGCTGTAAATGATTTATTGTATCTTAACACTCAGATATTTAGATCAAAATGAAATAGCATACATTGAAGATGGCACGTTTGCAGGGATTGTCCGCTTTGAGCGCCTGTAAGTGGTTGGTTTGGAATAAGTACTTGTGTCTCTTGATGTTAATCATATGTAATACTATTGAGTGTGTTGAAGTTTATTCAGCTCGTCCAACAGGGATATGTGATGTGTCCTGACAGTTGTTTCGCAGTGCTAGTTTCAACTTACTTTTAGATCGTTTTCTGGTGTTTCTATGTATTGCTTGGCAAAGTTAGTTTTTCTTTTTCGTTCCCTCCTAATCACATTAATGTTGCAATCCTAATGCAGTTTAATTATACGCCACCACGGTTTTGACGTGCCCTCGAGTACAGACATTGTTATCCATTTAGATGTTATTAAAAGCTGTAGACCAAGCATTTATTGGGCTGGACCCAGTAAATAATCCGACCGACATATGCACACCTACAGTCAAAATATATCGGCCGTCTATAAAAGTACAGTACAAAAACATATCTCACACGAGGCGAGCTCTCGCATATTAGGTGATGTTTCTGACGTTACTCTATCGATTACATAATGCCACTCACCCCATTACATGACACACTCAATAACATAACGCCACACATGCCAATACCTATCTTCAACAGACTGGGGTGAAGTAATGTTAAAATAACCGCCATGATAACATACACATTATTTCGCCAGGGCACTCTACAATAACCATCTAACGTCTCTTCCAAACGGTGGTGACTTCCACAACAAGGAGATGAACCAGATGTGAGTATCAATATTTTGTGTTAATTTTTTTTTCCGCTAATATATATGTGTGTCGTCTTCAGGACACGTCATTACCCTCTGATAATCTAACGACCTTTGGTCAAGTTATAGAAAAATAGTTTAAGGAATAGAAGAAACGCTGCTCTACATAATTCAAGGCCAAGCTGTTGTTAACTTTGGAGTCAGCGCGCAACTTAACTGATCTCTGGACATCGTGTCAAATCTAATGTGTCCAAACCTTCTTTGTTTTACTCCATTTCGGTTAATAGTAATTCCATGCAGTGCAAAGATTATCGAGAAGTTGGAAAGATCACTTGATGTACCTCTTTAAGAGTTAGGCCGAGGTTGTTTTCCTCAACTTATTATTGTCTCCTTGCTTAACAGAAACTTTTCGAATAACAGAATAACATCGATATCTAACGGTACATTTGTAAACGTGAAATGCATCAGCGATGGATGTAGCAGATACGATAGAGGAACAATATGGTAAGCAACAAAACTGGTTCAAACCCGCTTGACAAGCGCAGGCTAAAATATAAACCTCGACGTGTTATGTAAGACGGACAAATAAGGATCGTAAAGCAACTTAATAATTCCAGCAACTTACAAACCACTTGTGGAGAGGCGGTGGCCCCATAGTTGTGCGCTCGTCTTCAGATCGAGCGGTACGGGCTCGAGCCCTGGCCAGGACATTCCTTTGTTGCTGGCACATTGGGTTCTTGGAAAAAGCACAACCAACAACAGTTCTCTTCAGAACAACCCTAACCTAAACTATCACTCTGCAACCTAATATTTTATTTGGCAAACAGAGTAGTAATGGTATAATTTGTTTAAAGGACTGACTTCGTATCAAGTTCTTCTTATAAGTTGTATGTCTATTTGCGTTTTTAGCATGAAAAGTTTAAACTAGTACTCTCTCTTTTCAAGTGTTTTTTTTTTCAGTGATTTGTAGTAAGCAATAGAGCACTTTTTCTGTGTTTACATAGCCTTCTCTAAACACGAGGGTCCTCGAAGAATTCGAGATAGTTATGCAAATCCGAGTCGCAGCTGGGGTTGCATAACAAGAGCGCGTGTAGTATCTCATTTATTCTTTAACAAACAGTAATTAATTCTACTACCGTCTCATAATTGTACACTCTATCCTACCGTCATTATGAACAGCACGAGGAAATCATTGCATTAGATATGGAAAACTCTCAAAATTAAGACAGGATCTCTTCAGTTCTAACAATCTAACGTCATTTATATCTCTAGGAATTTTCATTATAATGAAATCGGGTCAATTGATAGTGGTGCCTTTCAAACATTTGATGGTCCATCCTGCACTCTGTAAGTATCCTCGTCTGCTCGGAATATACGCAGGCAAGCATTGGAAATAAAGGGTTGTTCGTTCATTTAAAGGTCGTTTTCCTCGCACTGCTTGTCTTTGTTTTAAAATGTGTGTACGTGTATGTAAGAGACCATTCAAAGTTTTCTTTCATATAAGATTGTTAGCACATGAATGGCTTTGTCAACCAGAACTCGTTTTGAACCAGAGGTAATAGTCCATGACTTATTTTGTCGAAATATTAGCTTTGAAAACATGCGCCTTGTTTGTTTTCTGTTTTCTTTTGCAATTTCCCGTTCATACTGTTGTGATTCTTTTCATTCTACTGGCCATTGTGGACTGGTGGCCATTGTTGGGAGGCTAAAATAAGAACAAATCTCACAGTCATCTGGTATAAAAATATGTGGCAAAATATACGTGGCTGCTGTTGAGAAGTAGCCGTTGTAAGGAGGGGGCTGAGGAGTTTGACTGTGTTATTACTTTTTTACAAACGGGAACAGCACCAAGCTGCACCACTACCAATCATGGAACTTACTTAGGTCAGGGACCCTCCAGCACTCATTAATCGCCTACAGGCTGCTATACTTACCGTTTCTTTCTCCTTGCATCAAGTCAATTTGGAGGTACAGGCGCCAACGAAAACCTGTTGAAGAACATTGGCTCCGGTGCCTTTGATAATGTGACGGCGTGCTATATGTAAGTATCCCGAAGCAGGTCAGAGTAACCCTTCTGTTGTTTATTCTAAGTGGTCATGGAAAAGAAAGTGCTTGGTCATTTTCATTATTGCATTTATTCTTTCCAGAGACCTTAGAAACCTGAAACTGCAAAAGATCGCTTCCGAATCGTTCAGGGATGTCACGCTTAGCTATAATCTGTGAGTACTATAAGTTGATGCATGCGTTTTAAACTCCTTTACGAATCAAAAATAGGCATGACATTGCCAGGTTGTCTGTTCCTCGACAGAGCATGAACCATTACATTACCTACAAATCCTTTTCGAGTTATACAGACCAGTGATATTGTAATACTATTTACTTTTACAGAGATCTACGTGACAACAAAATACGAACAATTGAGGAAAATACATTTCTGAGAATCCACTTAAGCAGTTTGTAAGTACACTGTATTATTGAAAAAAAAACCCACAAAGACTCTGCAGTGGTATAGCGTTAGGCCCGATTGAGATTCTGTAATTTTTTGTGATGGGATCAAAAAGTGTCTGAGTACAAGGCTAGCGCCTCGGCAGCTTGTCACGGCTTTTTTCTTCTCCAAAATAAGTGCAATTTGCTGGGTAAGGCCAGCTAAAAAAAAACCGGGTTCCCTTTTTTCTCCACGGGATTGCTCTGGAGGCAACGTTTGTGTTGAATTTTGTGGAGTCCAAATCTGTCGTACGCGTTGCGTTGGACATTTCGGGCACAAAAAGCGATAATTGTTTGACTTAGTGTTGAATATTTACGTTTTAAATTGTTTTACGATGTAGGAAAAAGCATGAAAAGTTATTGCAAATATAGAGGCGGTCCGCACTCGGGGTCTGGATGGGAAAATCAGGATCGCTGGAGCGCGCACGATTAGCCAATCAGATTCAGACATTTAGCATTCCGAAACCCTGAGACTGAAGCTGGAGGAGAAATATATATGCATCTCTGCACCTCTTACAAGACAGACTCTATCAGTATTGTTTGCTTAAACAGACAGTAGCTCATTATTCAAGGATGTCGTTTTGCTTTGTAACAGGCTTCTTACAAATAACGCCATCCAAGCAATCGAGGTGAAGATGTTTGGCGACAGTGGTTCAACGATACAAGCAACACTGTAAGGACGGGGATTAATGGCGTTTTTTTTGACTAATAAATAGGCGACTGAGGTTCGCCTGAGCCAAATAAATAGAGGACATTAAACGGTGGCTCGAAGATATGAATTTTATGTCTGAGTGAGATATTGTTCTTGTTACGAGAACATAAAATTCATATCTTCGAGCCAACGTGTAATTTTTTTTTTATTATATAGAAAAACAACCACCCAAACACAAACAGAAAAAAATGGCGTCATCGATATCTTCACTAGTGAGGATATGGAAAATACACAACTCAGGTCTCACAACTTAGGTCCAGGATGCAGTTTCGTATGAGTTTTATGAGTGGTGTATTGTCCAGTAAAACACCCGTGGCTATATAATAAAATGGTAACTTTCATCATGACGAGATCAGGGTTTTAACTTTTTTGATTTTGTTGTTGTTGTTGTTGTTGTTGTTGTTATTGTTGCTGTGTTTGTTTGTTGATTTGGTTGCGTTCTGCGTTTGTTTATTTTTTAACAAATTGTTGGATTCAAAGTGGGACCACGAAAATTATTGAATAAAGTTCTAGAATAGAGCACTTTATAACGGAGAGAAAAGTGCAGCTCTGCGTCGAGCTGTACGACAATTTGCTTGCTGGATCAGTATTACAATTAACATGAATTTCTGTGCCTGATGGTTGACGAGCGTGCATTATTATAATCGATTATGTGGAAGTTATACAAATGTGTTACTGCTTTCCCTGAAATGCAGACCTATTCCAATGTTCATTCCAGGGGCCTCGCTAACAACGAAATGCAAATGCTCCATGAAGATTCACTGAAAGGTGTTACAGTCAACGGACAAATGTTAGTATAGATCTACTGAGTACCAGTCCCTTTACCGAGTAAAATCAAATATAATCTTTATTAGGAAACAAATAAGTTAACTTGACGTCGCGGTAATTGTACATTTGGTTTTTGACACTGTCAATGTTTTTTTTCGTTTATCGCGAGGTACTCATACGTTTCCAAAGCGTTCAATTAAAGACGGCTTGCATGAGTTCTCGGTTACGTTTACGTCCACTACGTGTATGAGAGATCTTGGCGGTTTTCAAGGGTACGAGTATTCGATTATATGAGTAAATTGAATGATGTTTGGCTTACTTTGTTTGCATTATCTCACTATTTAGACAACTTGAAAACAACAAGCTGGTTGTGTTTCCTTCGAAGGCTCTGGAGGAGCAAGGCCGAAAAGGCCAAAAAGTTATGTAAGAGGATTCTTAATATTGAATTACTGAATTATATCAGTATCAAACTAATCGAATGTGTACGGGTCCGTCGTGGCATCGCGGACGGCTGTTGTTTATTGAGTTTATCAGTTGAATTTAATCGTGTGTGAATTAGAAGAAGAATTAATAGACTCATTTACGGTGTCAGATCTCATTAACAAGATGATAGAAAAGTGCTACGATTACATTTTATTATGCCAATGCTATATACAGGTTCTATATATGTTCATTTATTTGGTGTTTTTATGCTTTCATTAAATCCATTTTGAAATCACTGGTTTCCTTGCAATCTGATTGGCCCTCAGCGCTACGATTTATTCCCAAATCGCACTATTTTTGCCCTAAATTGCATCTTTTTCTCAGCCAATGAGAATAAGACAGTAAAACAAAACAACCAATCACATGACGCAATCACATCACGTTGGCATGACGTTGACATGTTTTCAAAATGAGACGCAAACGCTTTTCTGGTTTCGCTTTTTGACAAACCGGCTACTTGCTCAATATATAATGGTACTGACCAAAATCTTGTAGTTTGTATTTAGGCTATTTAATTGTGCAATTTCAAAATGGATGTAATATAGTGGCAATTGAACTTCGGGCCGTGCAATTGCACGCCACTCAGTTGAATTCAGCCATTATATATCACCAATATAAAACGGCGTGTAGTGTTAAGAAATAGGGTTAAACTCTAACATGACTACGGGACTTAAAAAAATGATGCAGAGGGAATCTTGGCAAGCTTCACAGGATGAATATATCTTTTTTTATAAACTGCGTAAATTTGTGCATGTGTATGACTTTTTTTTTGGATTCATTTATATTCCAGGGATTTACGTAACAACCAGATCCTTTCCATACCCGTTGGCTGGCTGGATCCTTTTAAGCACCTCAGCCATTTGTAAGAGCTAGTTAAGATTTTCTTATTAACGACGGAAAATTAAAACAATTGCAAAAGTCTTAGACGTTTTTCTCTCACTTGTTTGAGAAATGCCTTTTCAAAACGCTGACGTCTTATTGAGTTATCGTCATTTTCGTCTTACTCGAGCTTTTCTTTTTTACCACGTCATGTCCTGGCAAGGTCTCAAGGTTAGGTCGATGCTAACAGTCACTATCCATATTTTACTCTGTTGGACGCTGAGAAGTGACATCTGGATAAAATCTCTACTATGCTATTTATTTTTTTATTATTATCATTTTTGTTTGCTTGGCTGTGTGAGATGTGGTCTCGAGATTACTGCTTCAGTGGGGTAGTAGTCTTCGGTATGAGCCAACAATTCCATTGAGATGGATTCAACTATAGTTTCGACTATATTTCTTTAGTGTAATTACTCAGGTGATTATAGAAATTCTCGCACTCTCATTGGCCGAGAATGGCGTCATATTCTGCTATAATCACCTCCGCCGAGGTGATTATCGGCAGCGGAACGACACTTTTTCAAAATGGCTGCCTTGCGCCTCGCCTCGTTTTGTCGATGTTTCGGAAGAGGAAATTAACTTTATGAAAGAAAGTGCTATTCCGAGAAATACCAAACACACCACAAAGTTCGGAATGACACTCTTTAAAGATAAGATGTCAAAATTGTACTAAATGTAGCAAAGAAACCATTTAAATTCCCGTGAAAATTTCGCTTATATCGATATGCATAAGTAAATCAAAACAACCATTAAGTTTTTGCGACACTTTATTTGTCTAACAGAATGGTCTCAAGAACAAACCGAATTGACATTGATTAATAAATGTTTGTCGAAGTTTGACGTCTCAGTCAGGAGGAAAGACGGAAGTTTTTGCAAGAGAAATAGTCTGCTGTCCCTGCAAGCAGCTTTCGGTCGCCATCAGAAATTGCTGCCTTACAACAAAAAAAATTTCCATCTGCGAGGTAGTTCTATAATCACCCGAGTAATTATACCTCAGGCTCGCGAATATTGGTGAATATTCACCAATATTCACTTCGCCTTCGCCGAATAATTGTTAATTAATCGTTTCTTTGCGTCTTTTGATAGGTATCTTCCCGATAATCTCATAACCTCCTTAGGAGCCAACTTATTTAGAGAACTAAAAACCCTTCGTACGTTGTAAGTCCAATTACTGATCTCTTTACTTGACTCCACTTCTATTCACTCAAATTTATTTTCCTTTACCACCCGTTGCATTGCTTTGTTTAATTTTACTTTATTCTACTTCGCGTTTCTCTGTCATCTTATTAAATATTTATTTAGTTTTACTCTACCTCACTATCACTTTACGTGGGATCAATCAGCTGAAGTCCTGTCATGCCACAGAAATCGAGTTAAGAACCAGCCTCACGAGCCAACTTTATGTTATTGTTTGTTATTGTTTGTTTTGTGACAGACGTTTAGAAAGGAACCGGATCAGGGTGATTGAGCCTGGCGCTTTTAACAACCTCGTCAGTGTGTATCTTTTGTAAGTAGTAAACATTAAACATAAAATGTCTAATTACGCCTTACAAATTTCTAAAACTAGACCAAAACATAACATAAAACCCAAATAAAGTTGGAAGGCGCCTCTAAATTAAGAGTTCTCTCTTTAAAATAGAAGGCACACTGGAAGGCATACTATGGCCTTAGGAGGGCAGAAAATGGCACGTACGTAATATTGCGCTTAGTTGCAAAAGGGAGGCAAAGTCTAAAATAACTTTTTTTGTAATTTCCTTGCTCCAGGAACAGTTCTTCGTCATTTCAGTGCCATTCTTTGATTAAAGAACAGTTCAATCTTTCACAACGTGGGACATGTCTTTACATTGATGATAAAGCTAATATTCGCCATTTCGCAACCATAAAAAGTTACAATTTCGCAACCTCGTTGCCAAGTGATTAAACTTTTTTTTAATTTTTTGTGTTTGTTTGTTATTTGTTGTTGTTGTTTTATTTACTTTTTTAACTTTTTACGTTATGCTCTCGATGCAGGTATCTATATGATAACCAAATTGAATTTGTGCCAACCTTTCCCAGGATGAAGAAACTTACGTATTTGTAAGTAAACTTTGCAATGATTACGATAATATAAATTTTTGCTCAGCCATTTCTTTGAAGTGCCTAACTACATACCGTGGACTTAGTGGCACCTGCTTTGCCGGAAATAAATAAACCGTCCACCAACAAATTGGATCGTTTTCAATTCAAATCTAAATTAAGCTTGGGACACAGAGCGACTGGAGTTCACTGCAAATCATGTGCCCTTATCTGTACAATGTGGGAAGGAGCGTCAGGAATAGGTACTTAGCTTAAAGAGGTACATAGCTTAAACATAACGATATCTTTGATTAGCAGATAAAGATTCTACCGTTGTCTCGTAAAAATAAACAGCTTTGGAGTATGCGTTCTTAGAGAAGAGAAAATCATTTTTAATATTGCCATTTTCTTCTGACTTTCTTTGTTTGTTTGCTTTTCCAGGTCTCTCAGGAATAACAAAATAGAGAATCTAGGACAGAAGTGTTTCAGCAACCTTCCAGCTCTGCTATGGCTGTAAGAATCATCAGCTTGCAGTTTGCAAGCTTTGGAGATTCCATCGACATTTCGTTTTCCTGCACCAGTCTGGATGGGGCTTACTTTTTAGCTTGAGTTGTTTGTTGCCTCATTTCAGGACATTTGATGATACTCTTCAGAATTCTTGCTTTTAAATTTTCATATAGTTGCGTGTATATGAATGAATAATTTGTTCGAAGGATAAAAAAGCAAGCTAAATTTCGTTGTTGGCTGCGTATTGAGTGTACAGACATAATATACTCTTATTATTATCATGAGTGATAAATCACTTCTAAAATTTGCTGGAAATTTCAGCGTGTATATACTATTTTTCATGTTAAATTACAAAATTACCATGGAATCGTTTGGCGCGATATTTCTTGATACAACAAACGGGTCAAAAACACGCGATTGTACACGTAATAATTTTTAACCCATATAGTTAAAGGATAATCAAATTGTATACAAAATTTCAATAGCTTCCTTTGCCTAAATTTGAGGCCCGAAAAATTATTGGAATTTATTTCCTGATTTGACTCGTCGCTATTTAATTACCAGTACTAATCAATGTTGTCGTTATCATTTGACCGTCATGTCACTACTGTTACAGCGATCTTAGTGGAACAAACCAGTTTGCCTGTGACTGCAACGTCTACGACTCCATTGTGACCGTCATTGACACCATAAGATCTGCAGAGGCTGCCGTCTGCCGGACTCCTTCACAAACAGCAGGAGCAAGGTTCCAACTTGGGGGGTCCTACGAGTCATTTGATCGCCAGTGGTTTTTATGCAGTAAGATATCAATGTAAAAAATATATATTTGTCAATAACTGTAAGTGTCACTGTTGAGGTGACACCAAGAGAAAATGGTCATGGTCTCTTGGTGACACTTAAAGAAAACGCCAATAATTTTAATAGAATTCATCCAGTTAAGATGTATTTTATTGACTTTAATATATTTTATCCCTTAGGTTTTGGTATTATTTGTCAGATGATTTGATGTTTTTGGTTATTTTCAGATCCCATCAACGTATTAGCATCAGCACCAGGTGACTTTCAACTAAAAGTCAAATGGAGCAGGCCTCGTGAACTTCATTCGTTCATCAATTTCGCAAAAAGCACAAGCACGTGGAACGCAGTTAAGGTGAAACTGAACTCGTTTTTTTTATTACTGGTCTATTTTAAATCATCTCAGGCTTTATCATCATAATATTGATAACTCCGTTTATTACGTCAGCATCTATAAGTATGAGTGGCCCTCTCCTTAAAGGAAATTTCTTTTTTCACAGATTTCTTCTTGCATAGTTATGGTTTGAAATTCTTTACGCCCGTTCGTTGTTGATGCTCATATCTCAGTTCTACGGACAGTTATTGCTGATTTTATTACTATTTTTATTATCAGTATTATTATTATAATTATCATTATTAGTCTTAGTGTTTGTCACGGGACTGTGTCACGGCTAAGTTTAATCTGTTTTAAAAGTTTTATTTCCAAATATTCACTATAAAACCCGCTAACGTTATCAAAAGTTGCTTCCATTGACCTCAGTGGGAAATCATAACGTTGGCGAAGTGGCAAACTAACGAGATCAGTTTTGATAATTGTCCTGCCATTTTTGTCCAGTTTTTGCCCATATATACCTTTTTAGTCTTTGTTGCGTTATTGTTGTCGTCATTACTGGAGACTTTAAGATACGCTATGGAAAGTCCGACTACGCCGGCTATTTTGGCAAGGATGGACTGGACTGACAACGGCGTTCTACCAGCCAAACTCAAACGATTAAGATTTTTCTGTAGTGTTACGGCAGGTGCAGCCCCTACCTGTCTTTACAAAAATGATTTCCTTCAAGGAAACCAGAGGCTTTATTCTACTTTCATACGAAATAAGCTTGATTAATGACGAGGATTTCCTTCCCCTGTTTCCGCGACGAGTTACATCTAACTTAGACTTGCTTTCTATAACTTGATTAGTAGAACCGCCTGTAATTTCAACCACAAAAAAAAACATAAACACTAATAGAAAGCTCGATCTCAGCACAGACACATTGTTCGTACAACGGTTATGCGATAAACCTGAAAATACTAAACTTTGACACCAATGAAGCAGTATTCATATCTTATCTTCAGCTGTTCGCCCTGATACTCATATGACTGAATTAAAATCGTTCAAATTCAAATGACAAAGAAACAATCACCTTGAAACTGATTTTTATGATTAAGCACTTTATCTTCAAACTAGGCTGCTCAAACAGCGAAAACAGAATTAAAATGAGAAGAAAACGACAGTCTTAGTAGCAGTGAAGAGTACGTGAAACCAGGGCTACGGTGGGAAGCAGTATACTGTTACGCTGTCATGACGTCACCAGAAGTCATCTGCCACCGTACTACAATCTAGCCGTACCATATCTTATAGTCCCTATTATTATTATTATTTTTTTTTTTTGGTAACGAAAATTTCAATAAGATCATTAAGGGACTGTGTCACGGATAAGTTTAATCTGTTTTCCAAATACTCGCTATGAAACATTATGTTATCAGAGAAAAAAAATGGATAAAATGGTTATTTATATATTTCTGTCAATACGATGGCCATTTTCATTCGTCTTAATTTGGCTAAAATCCGAGACGAAGTTCCTTTAACAGCTAAAGTATTCAGCTACAGATACATGATCAGCAAATAAACGACTTACCTGAAAGGAACTCATTACCTGGTCGTTTCTTTATCATTTTTAGGTAGAAAGTGTGAGCTACTCTGTCACGTGTTTAAGCGACGATGCTCCAACCTTGACAGGCACTTCAACAGAAACGTTCCTTCTATTTACTCAAGCTGATGGCGTGAGGGCTGGGACGGACTATACGTGCCACGTGACCATGACAGTATCTGCATACACTGGTACACACCTTGGAGGGGGACCCCTGGGATCCTTGTGGACAAGAACGACGCCAAAAAGCGAAAAAACGTCGATTACTACTGTAGAAGGCAAAGGTTGGTTGGTTCATTTATTTATTTTATTCAAAACTTGGTAGAAATCTTCAGAAACTACAGTAGTATTAACCGAATTAAAATCGTTTACCTTTGCAGGTAAAATAACATATTAAAAGTTTATATCCCTCCATCGAGTATCTGAAATTGTTCATTTAGAAATCAACGCAGCTTTCCAGAAATTAAGTGCTGACAAACCCATGAATTCTGTTCGTGCGCAACATTTGCTCAGACATCTAACTCACTGTTTTTAAAAAACAAGGTACAAAACAATACAACACAACACAATACGTGCAATACATATCTATTATTAGACGTTTTGTTGTGTAGTATCGCTGAGTATTTTTAAGAGTTGTGCCATATGGAAAATAAAGTACAATACAATTACGATTACAATTACGATTTTTGTAGAACTTATTTTACAGCAATACTTAATTTATGAAAACTTAATGCGATTACAACAACGTATTAAGGCTTATAAAAATTATAAATAAGAAGGCATTTGCAAAATGACTATCAACCGAATTTAGAGCATTGAAGACCCGGCTAGATAGCAGCCAACTTGCATATCTCCAAACAAGCTTTAGGAAACATACAGATGCGTATTAAAATATTTGTCTTTTCCTGGCAACATTGCGAGAGAGCTAGAACGTGTGTTGACAGAATCTCATTTCATTTTCTTCTAATATGTTTACTAAGAACATTACTTACTGTATGTAAGAACTTAATATTCAAAACTAATAAGTATTTCGGAACATTTCTGCTTCAGCAACTGACACGACTGCCAACAAAACAAGCTATTTCGTGGATGTCACCTTTTATGATTTCAGGTAATATATTGTGGAAATAATTATTATGAAGGTAGTTTTCCTTAGCGAGGGTGGTGAACATGTCAGCAGTATGAGACAAGAAGCTCTAGTATTCAAATAATGAATTCAGCTAAGCAATACGATGATTCATTGAGCTTCCGCCACTTTGGAACGAGAAGAAATCTGGGCTTAGTCTCACCTGTGTGACGAAAATGCAGACAGCATGTCTTGTGATATTTTGTTTTGTCCTTTGTAACGGTTCCATCCGACTAAAAGATGCATGAGACGCCTTAAATTATATGTCGTCTCACGTAAAAAGTCTATGCTTCAAAAGTCCATGCTTCAAACCATATATTAGTGTTGCAAAAGTATGAAAATGAATTTAATTGGCTAGCAAAAAAACTTAACAATAGATTTGGATGACTCAGAGCATCTTGGATTCGCAAAAAGAAGATTGGGACAAATGAAAGAGTCCGCTATTTTTGCCTCCTCCCATCGCTCTATTCTTACCAGCAATACGTGGCTTCAACAACAAAAGAAAATTCAGCTTTCGTGCATTCAAACAGACCAATTTCGATATAATAAAATTCAGTCTAAGACAATAGACCTCAGCACGAGGCTCTGGGAATAACTACAGGGTTTATTACCCAGAGCCTCGTGCACAGGCCTATTGTTTGTTTAAGGCTGAATTTTAATATATTGAAATTGGTCTATCTAGTACGCCACAAGTTAAGCTTCTCAGTTGTTTAACGTTAAATCTTTTTCAGTAGAGCTAAGATGACAAGATTTTATCTCGCTTATTTGGTAAATCATTAACACGATATCATTCCAGATACTAAAAAATACCGTGCTTCTTTTATGTAGATGTGTTTGTAATCTACTAATACTGTTTGTGCGTTTCTTTTCAAGAGCTGCTGAGAGTGACTTTGAAGGTATCCCAAGAAATTACCGTGAGATGTACAACCGTCCTAGATACATAGCAAGCCCGTATATCAGTTGGCTAGCGGTGTCTTTAACTCCATCTGGAGATAGATTCTCTGATTGGTTCAGATCCGATTCATTAAGAAACCAGCATTATAAAGGGAAATTGCAGCTTACGAAACGGTTGGAGATGGATGCTAATGGCAATCCAGTGTTTCGGTATTTCAATGATAAATTCTTCCCTGTCGACGGTCGTGGATGGGGAGCGGAAGGTCAGCGGGATTGTTACACTAATGAACTCAGGAACTATGGGTACGTAAAATGAGTTGATACACACCTTTTTCCTTAGAAGTACTTAATATAATAATTGGCTTAGAAAATTACTTCTTTTTGTTAGACCGAGAGCAGGCCAATCATTAATTCTTATTTTGCTCTGTAAGTGCAAATCAACGCGGGCGCATGTTTGTTTTTTTTCAGTCGTAAAATGTGTAATCGTTAGAAAGCTGAAGCATTTACATATTTATAGAACTCGTGGTAGTTTGAAAGTCCTCTAAGCCAAATCGCACTCTCGTGTAATTTTCAGGGAATTTGCAAATAACTCGCAGCGTATATCACTCGAAGTGTAAAACTCCTCGCATTCAAGCAAATACCTATACTAAAAAAAAACACTGCAATAACTATATCCTAAGCCTGGAAGTAGCTGGAACTTCTTAATAAGATATTTTTTTCAGATTTACCGCAGCTGTTCGCACGGCATTCACCTTCTCTGGTAAGGAGAATATGGCTTTTGCTGGTGGCGAAGAATTATGGGTATTCATCAATGGTCAGCTTGCAATACAAGTTTTTCACAATCCTTCAAGTAGAACAATACCATGTGCGACTATCAACTTATCCCCCGCCCGGAAAGGTAAGTTAAGAGTTAAAACCATGAAAACAGAGAGTGTTAGAAGCCACTTTTGAGAATTTTTGTAATATGGCGAAATTTGCTTTGCTGGCAGATCAGTCTAGGAGCAGCGTTCTGTATTCTTTGTAGCTTGTTTATACGGTAGTCGGGAAGTCCATACAAAAGGCTGTTGCCGGCAATAATCAATTCTAGCAGTAACAAGCGCATGCACAAGAGGCATGCACAAGAGTCTCGGTATCCCGCCTTGAGAAATATTTTATAAGAAGCGATTTGTTGATTTAGAGTATTTAAAAAGACGAGATCCGATATTAAATCGTAGAATTTCAACATTTAGTGGACAAAAACCTTGCTCCAGGATAATTTTAACTATATTGCAGACCTTTTCGTATTTTCTAAAAGCTAAAAATATTTATGTTTGCCTGAAATAACACAAACAACAATTTCTCATGGAAAGTCGAGAAAATACATTCAACACGGGTAATTTCACTGCACCAGTAGTTTCTTTTCGATATTTGGGGTTGTTACGAATGATTTCTTTTTAACAGTCGCATAGAAGTTTCCAATACAATGTAAATAAAGTTGGTACCAAGTTTTTGTTCTCTGGTTGCTCGAACTTCTGGTGGATTCCCTCTTAAGCTTAAAGTGGAAGTAACATTCATATTTTAACTTTCCAGCGTAAATCAGATATGGCACCTAACCAATTTTGAGCAGTGAAATTACAGAACAAATCCAAGGGTTTAAATTTTGTTCTTCTTTAACTGAAGGTGAAAGTGAACTAGTTCCTAAGCATGGGGCTGTTGTCGGTGAAAAGTGTCACGAGTCAGGCTACCTGACATCTCAGGCATTCAACATGACGTTAAGAGTAAGTTGATACCATCGTTAAGTGTTTAAGTCTTCCTCGCTCTGGAAAAAAAACAATATTGATTTAAGAGGCCTCACTCAAACGCCGGCAGGGTTGAGTTGTTGTCGAGTAATTTTTCTGTTTCTTGTCGTGGTAGGTTGGAGAGCTTTACCGTCTGGACGTGTTTGTTGCTGAACGGTTCAAGTGCGACTCCAATCTACTATTGCAAACCAGTGGAACTCAATTTATTCATCAGTGGGACAAAACCCTTCCTGCTGACTACATGCCCGATATCAGTGAAAATCTACACATCGGTGGCTTGGTACAGGTATGACTTGTGATGATTGAACATCAAAAAGCGTAGATGAAATATAGAAAATTTTAATTATTGGACTTAATAATTGCAAATACACAAATGTTAATAATTTGCATACACGATATGCTTCGGATAGTTCGATTTGGAAAGGAACTCCCAGGTGCATTTTTATCCTCTTCATGGTACTAGCTAACTTTGTGATTTTGTTAATCGTAATTTTTATTGTATTTTACTGTAATTTGTATCATAATCCAATTTTTAATACAGGAATTTGAAGTCACAGATGCCTTCTCCTCAGGACCCTACAAAGTCGAAGTTTTGTCTGGCAATGAACAACGTAGATTCGACGTTAAAGAAGGGACATACTCTCCACCCTCCCCTCCCACTATAGCAGCTCCTCCTTCATTTACACTGGACAATGAGATAATTTATTTCTGTCCAAATGAAGCTGCTGATGCTACCGTCAAGCCTATTACTACTGCTGCTCCAGGTATGTAGATCATATGTTGAGTTTTAAAATAACTGAGATAGTGCGAGCGCTCTCATTGGACAATAGGTGTGTTTAAATGAGAGTATGTAAAAACGGTTGAGACGTTTTAGGTTCGTGCATATTTTTGTGAGATATTTAATGAAAGCAGTAGAGAACTTTTTAGTGATTACATAGCCTCATCCAGACACTTGGAGGTTGGGAAAATTCTCGAAAGTTATGCAAACCCTCGACTGCGAATTGAGTTTCCATAACTTTCTTGAATTCTCCCAACCCTTCTGGTATTTAACCGTGGAAAAAGTGCTCTATTGCTTAAATGCAAGGACTGCATTTAATTCATGTTAGTATATACCACACAAGTGAATAGTGCTTTTCGCGTACGCCAGCTCGGAGATGATTAGCCAAGTACTATTCACCTCCCAGCAGCCGAAGAAAAACGTAACAAAATGGCTTCTCGTTTCCAAAAAAGTTACTCTTCAACAAGTAAAGTTACTCTTTGGTCCGCTAGTTATTTAGCTTGTGTGGTATATACTACCTCAGTGTCGATAAAAGTGGAGGATATTTACCTCCACTTCGGTGAGTAATTGTTTATTAATGTCGAGGAATTAAATGTAGGCAAATTTCAGGCTAAATAATGTTGTTTTGTTGTTGTAATATGCTCCCTTAGCTTAAAGTTTGCAACAGTTTCACTTGGTGTTATTTTTCTCTCTATTTCACCCTTAATTGCAGGAATCCAGTCCTTTACTATGAACACTCCCTCAGCAAAATTGATTCTCAAGTCTCCATTAGATTTCGAGCACACAACAAGTTATTTATTGACCCTTAAGATTACAGATATGGGGAAAGAAGCACAGCCATCGGGATATATCACTATTAAGGTGAACGCAAATAATCTAAAACCTATCAAATGATTTGTTTTGCCTGATTCTTTTTGATATCCATCCACAGGTAAATATCTTTATGTACGTTGTACTTAGAGATGTAGATTTAATATAAGATGAACTTTGTGTTCATTAGGTTTTTGTTTTGGACTACAACGACCACTGCCCAGTTTTACCAAATGTTGATTATGACCTCAAGCCCATTCCTCCACTCCAAAAGGCAGCATTCTTTGTTGCTGTGGCAACTGATGGTGACAGTGGGATAAATAGTAGGATAACTTACAAGAGGAGCCATGTATTGGAAGCCATGTAAGTTTGATGTCAATACCCTGAATGAGTAAGCCGCCATTTCAGTCTCGCCAAAAGATATAGTACTTCAATACCACCATTGGGCTGAAGTGAAAGTGTTGGGCGGAATTGAATTTTGTCCAGGACTCTAAAACACGAAGTCTAGTTGGCAATGAGTTAAAAAAAATGAAAAAGATACAGAGGCTGAACCTTTTTGCAGTCAATTGTGAGACTCCCACGGATTTTTACAAACCCTTTATTTTGTCATACAATACCTACAGCTAAACTACCAGCTGTCACTGCTCTCAGGTATTTGGCTGGGTAGAAAATCAGGTCGTAAACCAACATTTTTACAGGGAAGCAAAGAGCGATGTGGGTCTTTTGAACATCTATGCGTGGCACAAAAAAATGTTTTAGATAAGAATGGAGCTGTGACTTGCACATCAAGACCTGCCATATACCTTGAAATGACAACCAACAATATTGCTCGAAATTCCACCTTAATATCTATATACTCCTTAATCTCATCACAGTCCTCGCATCGAAGCCACGTTGTTCGCGATCAAGAATGGCAGCGAGTTCATCTGGAGTAACAAGACTGTGGAATGGACCTACAAGTATTACATCTTTGCTGTGGATGGAGGAACTCCAAAACGAGGCGACATGATACCGCTGACCGTAACCTTCAACGCCACGTGTGAAGAGTCAGGGGGGATATTTGTGAATGCGACCAGTGGAGAATTGTTCTTCAGGGCTCCTGGCTTGACAGGATCAGAGTATCGTGAGTCTATAACAACAAAACTACGCACATTTTATGTTACTGTTCTTTAGCTGTAAACGAATGTATGTCGTTTGCAATAACTAAAAAGCATGATTATTACAAATTATAAATTAAAATTTCGCTCTTTTTTCATAATTAACGGCATAAACGTAAATATATTTCACAAACTTTAGAGACTTTTGTGTTTTGCTATTTTAGCGAAGAATTCAGCTACAAAACCAAAATGTCGTCGCTGTAGGACTGGGTACTACTGTATAGGCGACGGAACAGAAGAAAAATGTGGAGTGACTTCTCCAACGGAATTTTCATTCGGTGGAGCAACAAACTGCAGTGCGTGCTGGGAAGGCTGGGTAACAGCTGAGTCTTTGAATGTTTGTATTGTTTTTACTATGTGGCACAAAATGTTTTGCGGGAGTTTAATTATGTGGATCGGCGATTTTTATGGCATTTTTCATGAACAAATTTTTGGGATCGTGAAAGAATGTTTTTTTTTAAGGTGAGTATCAATTTTTGCGACTTTCAGGAAGTGGCGTTTTGTTCAATAACAATATTTTCGTATGTTTTTATGACAAATATACTTTTTTATTTTAATTTATGGAATCTACACGATGATTATGTTAATATGGTTCGTTTTCATTTTCTCATGCACGTTTGCAATTTATTTTCCAGTTATGCCATAACGGTACTACGTTACCTTGCCCGCCAAACACTTACGTCAAATGTAACGAAACAGTAAGTAAATGACGTGTATTTATTGCCCAATGTAATGTTTAAAGATAATTCTCAACTTCTTAAAGTATATGATGCAACGTAATGTAACATTATGTATTATTTAACCTAACATAATGTAACGCGACGTAATGTGACGTTATAGAACGTAATGGAATGTAAAGTAAGGTTATGTTAGACTTTGTTCATAGACGATAACACTTGACAAAATCTAGAATTACTGATAAACTTGTGACCCTCTTCATTACTAGTGGAATTTAAGAATATTTACATAAAAATTAATAGCTTTAATATCTACAATGTAAAATGTCCTCCTGCAGCGGTTGAAATATGTTTTGAACAATTTGTTGACTATATTTTATTATGGATCACAATTCAGTGGTGTCCGGAGAAATGCTTTCCCTGTGAACCTGGCACAGTTTGTAAAGCAGGAAGGCGGTATGAGTGTCGTCCAGGAACATACAGTGATGGAACTGGTGAGCCCTTATGTTTATTCTAGTATTGTGTGTCGTTTCTGATGTTTTTAATAAATTCCTATCATTATTTTCCACAGGTTTTCCTTGTAAGATATGTCCTCCAGGGAGTTACAACAATGTAACGCGAGCGGAGACTTGCCATTGTTGTAAGTCTGGTTACAGTAGTACTTACATGAAGACATGGTGCAGCGCATGCCCTGCTAATGAGTACGCCGACCAAGGAAAGTTCCCTAACTGCACACTCTGTCGAACGTGCCTCACGAAAGCGTCATGTAAGTTGGGACATTAAAGAATAATTCACATATCTATTTGTGCTGACAATACAATTGGAGCCGAGGTGGGCAGTTTTAAAACAATACTGAGTTTGATTTAACGTTTGATTTGTAACAGGCACGTTTAAATCGCTGTAAACTTTCATAACCGTCACACTGACGAAGACGGATGTACCGTCGAAACATGTTTGTGAAAATTATTAAAAAAGTCGTATTATTTTTGAAAATTTCTACATTTTTGCTGCTGTCTCGACCATTTGAATACTGAGTTTCTTTTTCCAATCAGATATGCTTTAAAGTCAAGTAGGCCACATACCAAAAAAGTTGGGTAGTTTTAGATGAGGAAGTTTCTATAACTAAGAGAAACGACAACACAAAACTTCTTAAAACTATCTTAGATCCACTCATTTTCTTATAACCAGTGTTTTGTTTCCAGATTATTGATCGGAACCTTAGGTACAGAACAATGAGGTATTTTACCCAGATAACCTATACCTATAAGTTCATCTTCAACATTATAAACAAAACCTTATATATAACAGGTAGCATTCCTGCCTCGGGTTATTTAAACCCGATTAAGCTAACCCAGGATAAGCGAAAATTTTGATTTGAGTTTTCTAACTTTTACAATCAGGTTTTGTGTATATTTTTGGCCTTTTGTTTTGAGCTTGAATGATCTAAAAATACACAAAACAAAAGCAGTGAAAAACATTTGTATAGTTGAAAAATTTATTTATCGGTTGATTTTTAATCTTGGGTTAGCATCAACCCGCTTCCGAACAACACAGCCTTGTTTACAACAGAACTCCATATTACGGCCCTTCGGGCCGCCGGAGCGCCACTAAAAACAGGTTTTTCCTTAGGAGATCGCCATCTCCTAAGAAATAGCATTCTTTATCCAAAGTGTTGTTAAATTTAATATTGTTTTATCCGTAAAGGAATGCACCGCTTCACGTCACAAGTGTTGGGTGATTTTGCAACATGCTGTTGTTGAAGAAAAGTGGTATTAATTTTGTTGGTTGTAACAAACTAGGTCCATGCTTGGAAAAGCCTTGTTTTCCTTCCGTGGTATGCCACAATGTCGGAAATGGATCGTTTAAATGTGAATCCTGCCCTGATGGATTTGAAGGAGATGGAAAATCATGCACTGATATTGATGAGGTAACGCCCTCATATTGGAAATACAGTGTGCTCGGTATTGACTGTCCGGTTGACTTACTGGCTGGCTGTCTGGCTGATTGATTGACCGACCGACCGACCGACCGACCGACCGACCGACCGACTGACCGACTGACTGACTGACTGACTGACTGACTGACTGACTGCCTGTCTGCCTGGATGTTTGACTGACTGAATGGCTGATTGACCGACTCTCTGACTAACCGCCTTACTGACTGATTAATTGACTGATTGACCGATTGACTGATTGATTGACGGATTGACTGACTGACTGACTGACTGACTGACTGAGTGGCTGAAAATTAAGCCAAGGACTTACTTAATATGTAAATATTTTTGTTCTACTTTTATCACTATTCGTACCTCCTCTGAAGTAAGGATCGTTCATTTCCTTGCAAGTGCGTCCTGGCAAACCCATGTTACGATCCCATTGAATGTGTGAACCTCTCTCCTGGGTACCGTTGTGGAGGGTGTCCAGATGGGTACCGCGGTAATGCTCCTTCAGGTGTGGGCTTAGAGCATGCGCAGAAGTACAAACAAAAATGTGAAGAAATAGATGAGTGTACTGAGGGAATCGACTCATGTGATCCAAACGCAAACTGCATCAATACGCTGGTAAGTGTAGTATAAATTGTTAACATCCCTGTTCCATATTTAAATATTATCCACTTTGTTTAGGCATCCAATAGTTTCAACCTACATCTCGAAATACATTAAGCACGATTTTTCCACGTGTAACCTTATGTTCTCTAGATAACCAGAAAAGTTAAATTCCATGAAGAATTGTAGGTTAATGCTTTCGATTATACGGAATGGCTAGTTCAGGCAGTTTTTTAGTCAGTTTTTTTTGTTTTAAACACCTTAAATAACTATGAAGAGAATTACACTGCCCTAGTTATAATTTCTCATGGGTATGCCTCAGTCGCAACGTTTTTTAAGCTGCGCCCCTGAATTGTAGCCGAGGAAAAAGACGGATAATTTAATGTCGGAAACTTGGTCATCAATGAATATAAGCTGAATATACCTCCTGTTATTTTTCAGGGTAGTTTCAAGTGTAGTCCTTGTAAGCCGGGCTTCATTGGTGATGGTTATCTGGGATGTTACCCTGGTGACCTGTGCACCAGTGCACAGCATACCTGCCAAGTGAATGCCCAATGTTCCTCAACAGGAGCTGGAAAATATAAGTGCACGGTATGGACAATATATGATGTCAGCTAATGCCGGAGAAGTCTCGTGCGTGTTAAACAAACTAGCTAATGCGTAGAAAAACGGAACTCATGTGCATGTATGTTACCAATATCTTATTCAAGTGGCGTTAAATAAAAAAATTGGTGCAACAAAGAGTTAATTCCGGTGTGGTAACAAACGCGGAACTTGCGCCGATCCTATGTTACAAATTGCACTTCATTAAAACACGGGAATAGGCACGTGTGCTCGGGCTTTTCACTCGATGTGCGGCTGGGACTTGCTAGCGAAATGCCGAAATACAGTGTTCGTCGGGCCTTGCGAAAAATAGAAAGAGAAGACTGGCATTACATAGAGCTCTGAGAACAGTGTGTCAAAGACGACAGCTGAGCCATTGCTCCGAATGGCATGCTCGACCGTGCTTTTGTTAGCATCATAAATTGTCTTTGTAGAACCCATGCTTTTCAGGGAGGAAGCGTTTTGCAGAAAGGGAAGTATTTATTTTTGAGACGTTGAATCAATTATTTTGTATTTTATGAATTGACTTCAGCGCGTGCTTAGAACGGCGTTCGCAGAAATTTCGAGCCACTGTCGCATTATCAGACTTGGCAAGTCGAACTTCTGTTAGAGTCGAACCAATTAATTTGAGTTGAACCTAATTGCGGCAAACGTTGCACCATTCCTGTACCTATTTCAAAATTAATAGGTTCGACGAATTAAGTTAGACTTTGATTGGACGTTTGCCCCAGGCCTAACAGTATACGTGAAAGGTCGAGAATGAATTTGAAATTCAGAATTCAAGGAACACTACGTCCTCTAAAGGAAGGTACCATATCGCATGAAAGTGGTTTCCGGTTGTCGGCAGGAAAAGGTGTTTATCAGGTCTGTCGTGGTGGATGACTATGATGCCTGTATTGATTTGATAAAAATGCGAAAGACAGTAGAACGGCTCTGTCAACAGAATGTGTAGAAGTACTTATGTTAAGAACTTACATAGTGTCCGTTAATGGCTAAAAATATTACCTCTGGACATTATGGGTCCCGGTGTTTTAACTATGGTTGATATTCTGTCGACATACAGTGTAGAGATGGTTTCGCTGGTGACGGAGAAGAGTGTGAACAGGATCCAGACTTGGATGGAATTCCTGTAAAAGGGCTAAGCTGCACCTTACTAAACTGTAGAAAGGTCAGTTCAAATGCCAACCATTTCATCTTGGTGCTATCCTATCGAACTTAGCATTCCACTAAAACAAAAAATACAAGTTTTGTTTTGCCATGAGATAATTTGTGATACGTAACTTCCAGGATAACTGTCCAAGAGTCCCTAACACAGGTCAGGAGGACAATGATGGCGATACAGACGGAGACGCGTGTGATGAGGATGACGATAATGACTTGATTCCTGATAAACAGGTTTGTAGCACTCAAATCATTGTAAGCCCCAGACTGAATGATGCGGATGAGCTTTGTTGAGAGTGCAAGAGTTAAAGCGAAACCAAACGATTTCGAGAGTTCAGGAGATTAGTCAAAAAAAGTCAGCACTGTGCGAGCAAAAGCTGTCTTTAACTGGCATTGAGATAGGCCATTTTCTAATTACCTTTCGCCTCTTTCTCAAAGCGAGTATTAGTGCCTATCTTTTCATATGAAAAGGAAATTTTATTCACGGGAAAATTGAAATCGTCTTCGTAGTAATGGTTGTGCACCAGGCCTCGCTTTCAATAACGGGCAACTCGGAAATGGGCTGTTTATACAGGTCAAGATTGAGAGACAGTGGCCGAGAGTTGCACGATGAAAGTTGATGAGAGAATATGTTTAGAAGGACTACGTGTAAGAACTACTTAGGTGTCCTTTGGCCTGTAATGTTACGGACATGCCCAGTAGATTAAGAAAAATCGACCATGTGCTTTTTGAGAACGGCCATGTTTGTTTTGTCAAGAACCGGTAGTGTAGGGAACGTTTACGGACCAATGAGTCTTGAGTTTCGAACCTTTCGGAAGAACAGAGTATAAGAGTACTGGGTAAATGAGAGCACCAGTTCAAATTGTCGTTTGGCCCCGGCCTAAGAAAACATTATAACATCTATACTATTACTTGTGATAATTCACCACTACATTTTCTCCGATACTTATAGGTCTAAATTAATCACGTGACGCGATAGCGTTCATCTGCAGAGAATCCCGCTGGGGCCTGAAATTCTTTTTCAGGGTTAAGTTCACAGCTGCTCAAGTTGTGTGTATAACTGGGATAATGAATCATGTCTTCAAGGTCTTTCGCGTTTCATATGTTACATAAATCATGAAAATGCATTTGCAAAGTTAACATGTACATGTAGTGCCAATGTTGCTACCATTCAAATAATTGTAGACCGAAATACTTTGATATGTGAATAGCTGATCCCTAAGCTTACTATGAAATGTTCTACACTAGGATAACTGCATCTTCGTAAAAAATCTGGACCAAGACGACACAGACAGAGATGGTGTGGGTAACGCTTGTGATAACTGTCAGTCTGTCCCTAATCCAGAACAGACGGACACTGATGGAGATGGCATTGGAGATGAATGTGACGATGATCAAGATGGCGACGGTAAACAAAATAAAATCACAAAGAGTCCCACTCCCATCACATTTAGGACTGCTTTACTTGCAAGTTCGTTCGGCCAGGCCCTGTGTACACTTACCTTGACTTGCGATGTCTTGTGCTTACTCTGGTCGAGATCAAATTAGCACGCAATTCGACGCGGGTTTAATACATTCTTTTGCCACCCAACCCCGAGTCAACGCAAGTTAAAAGGCATTCATTGGTTGTTATAGAAACCCATAAGCCAATTAAATAAAGAATATAGACTGGGCAATAGCCTTGAAATGGGATTTTTCGCGACCTGCATGTACTTAAGAGGACACTTGTGAGTTTCGCCACCCAACGCAGCTTCCCACGCAAGTTTAACCTGCAGCTATTTACGACCACTTGGGAATTTCTCTGGCTCTAGTTCACTTAGTTTGCGATAGCCACGATCTCACATCGTAGTCAAATTTGTGAACCTAGAAAAGTTCTTTTGACAGAACAGCAGGAATCTTAGGCTCGATTCTTATTCTGCAGGAAGATTGAATGGCGTTGATAAATGTCCCAAGTTGAACGCTTCAGAAGATCAAGATGACGACGACGGAGATAACGTGGGAAACTTGTGTGACAACTGCCCTAATAATTACGACACCTTACACAATGGCGCACAGGTATGGCCATGAAATAATCATATTCAACAAAAACATAAAAAACAAGTTTGTTTTCTTTTTTAAAACACCCTCTGACAACACATGGAAGAATTTTGCCATTTTTCACACAAGCGCTTGAATACAATTACGCATGGACGCAATAGTATTTGCAGCAAAACATATTTACACGATACTGCGCATGAGCAGACCATTCTTTGTAGGCTGTTATTTCCAGGTCTTCAGCCAATGAATATGAAGAAAAAATTCATAGAATGGATTGATGATATCTTTTAATCAGCCGCCATCAGCCACCAGACGAGTGGAAAAATGATTGAGAAGAACACAAAGGAAGGAAGATAAAAAAGTGGAGGAAAAAAGTCTTACATTGCTTTGAATTTTCATATCGACTACTTTGGAGATAAGGACGCTTGGTCGGCGAGATTTTCTTTAACCCTCCTTATATTAATCCAGATTTATATTCAGTTACAAGACAAAGGCTGTTTACTGTTTTCTCAAAAATTCCGGAAAGTTTGGTGAGAATGTAAATAGTAACACAATTTGCCTCTACTAACCGGAAAGCTTCCGTAATAAACTGGACGTCTTGAAAGAAAGTCCAACATTTCCAACCGAAACATCCGAGTGGACAATCTGCTTACTATTTGCAATTCGTAACCAGTTCTGGCCGCCATATTGGAATTATGATCAGCTCGAACTCGTCCTAGGCTGTCTTGGTAAATTCGGGTTTTTGAGTAAATAGTGAATGGACAATACGGTTAGAACTTATAACCAGACAATTGTGCTTATCATTTGATTGCGCTAACCGTTGGAAAAATTTTTTCTCTGCGTAAACAGTAAGGAAACCGAAACCTCTATAAGAAAGCCCAGATTTAAAACGAAAAAATTGTCAAATTTTCCCACCATTTTTCAAGTGAGAGGTTAGGGTATATATCATTATCTTGTCAATTCCTTCTCTCAGCGAGTGGAATAAGGCAGACAGAGGTATATATAGCTACACATACCTATCCTCTATGCGTCAGTAAGTAGTATGGGACAGAGGACTAGACCAATTTATTCATGAATTCAGCAGCCTGAGTTAATGAGCTATGAATGAGCCCCTCCCAGGGGGAGGGGGGTACATGTTCCCTTGACCCTTAATGTTTTTGGACCTTATCCCTTGTTCCCCATTAATAAAACCCCTTGTTCCCAAAAATGTTTTTAGCTCATGTTCCCTTGATCCCGAAAAT
>OMLO01000213.1_pt1 | contig 33221 bp, 20 predicted proteins | sample 1674811 | NCBI WGS metagenome assembly OMLO01 (sample SAMN06265003, study PRJEB25207) | coral metagenome | isolation source: Coral host | place: Mexico:La Bocana,Puerto Morelos, Mexico | collected 2008-11-13
GAAGGCGAAAACTCGCATTCGTTTTTCGAGAGAATCTCTTCCCTTTAAATGAATTAATAGGGTATGTAGATTTGACGATTTTCTATGAAATTTGGTCAAAACATTCGCTGATAGATGTGGAACAAAACCGTGTCGGCGAATTCCTTTATTTTAAATATTTTCCTCTTCGCGGCCTTTAACGCAACAGGTTACGCGAATTTTTCGATAGTCCAGCTTGACAGATTTATAAAAAGATAACCAATAGAAATAAAAGAAAATGCTGACACGGTTTTAGAGATTGAGGCTTTGTGATTAACTGCACAGTTATTTTGTATGAACGAGCGCGTTTGATACCCGATTAATTCGCTGGAACGTCAGTCGGTCATTTTGGAGTTGACGGCCTCTGCTGCCTTTGAAAAGCAAAATCCAAAACAAAACATAATTTTATCGAATTATACATTTTATAACCTTTCCGTTGATATATACTTGAAAACAGCGCGCGCATGAATTTTTTTTTTTTTTTTTTCTGGAGGACACCAGCGAAGGTTTGAAGTAACCTTAAGTATGTCTTCAATTAATCTCGGCCAATCAAGGTTTGCCTGCGGTCAAACAACTGATGAACTTCTCAGATAAGAGCTTAACATAATTTGCATTTCGCGCGAATAAGCTTATTTATTATCCAACACTGCTTCGTAGAGTACAAATAACGCGCGGAACGAGTACAAATATGTGTGATATTGTCCCATTCCCCCGACGGCGCGAAACATTAAAAACATTGGGAAGTCAGAATTTTGGGGAAACGCAAACGTTGGATAAGAAATCTCTTATTAGACACTTTAGTGCGTAGAATCGCTGTTAATTTTTACTCATCATCTGTATTTTGACTCGCCCTTCGGGCATACTGCATGACTCGTAAAAATATACAGCGACTAACTACACACTAAAACGTCTAATAAGATATATGTACGCATTTTCGAACCAAAACTGTGGTCGCGCTAAAACCCAAACAGATTTCCTTCTTCGACCGACGTTTACATCTTCTAACATCCTCTGATAGAAACAGGCTTCGATTCTTCTTCTTGGACTTCGAATAGAGAGCAACCCGAGTCTTTGCTGAAACCTTCTCCTTCTTCGATTCTGTAACAAACGCGATAGCACAGCTATAAAAATAAGAATAACATATTTGCAAGCGTCTTCATTTCCCACCATGTTTCATGTAATTGCGTGAATAACAAGGATCCAATGTCACAAGAAAACGAATAAAGCGCTGTCGTGGAAAGAGGTGGAAAACATCACTAAAGCTGCTTAACTGAACACGGTCGGTAAACAGATCGCCTTAAGGAATGTTAAGCGAGAAAAACACGGCCTTGTACTGCCTCGTTGACGGTAGCTTTGCCAACATTAAAGACTGGAGCAATAGTTGAGTAAGAACTGCCATGAGCCAACCTATAGAGTCCCAAGGACAGCACTTTCTCGGGTCAGTCGGGTGGTAAACAATCTCGGAATTTACAATTTGCTCTTACAATCCTTGCGTTGAGAGTATTACGGATGAGATCAAAAGTGTTCTTGTAGACTCGTAACTGCTGCCGAAAGTATTCTTGTGGCACAGTAGCGTCGTTATAGTGTATCTCAAACCAGGATTCGGCTAGGCGGGGAATGCTCCATGCATATGGCGCTATACGTTGTCGCCATAATCGCCGATTCCTTCGCCGTATCATAGCGATATTTAGCATTACCTAATAACTATTTATCCGTGTCATATACAAGATGAAAATTGCAACCATTTGATGCTGTTGAATGTTAACACTATGAAGCAGAAATATTACTAAAGCGATACAGAAGGTTTGATTTCGATTCATGTTTACATTAAAATGCATATTGTTCTTTAGGTGACAAACACCACATGTAATGCGACCTTGACTATTCTTGATAAATTTTTAGATCATGTTCCGGTTGCGGTTACAATTTTTTTTGCACTAAAGATAGAAGTAGAAAATTTATCAGGACGCACATGCGACCGGGGCCTTTTAAGCTTACTCCACACGGGATGCCTTGAAGGGTAATTGAGTTTCTTTCTGCAGCATTTTAAAGAGCGCATGGCAAGAAGGAAGTTATGGCACAAGGTTGATGGGAACTGGGGGTTTTTCCCTAAGATTTTATAAATGTTTTCTTGATCTAGCAATGATCAAATTACCCAAAATTAAATGCTCCAAGATACATGAAGTGACTGCGAAAAACGGGCGGAAATAATTGTCTTAGGGCCGTGTCGCACTAAAGCGAATTCAAATATTTCCAACTCTTGGCGGTGATCGCATCAGACTAACATGTTTGAACCAATTGGACGAGCATTTTTTTCTTTCGCCACTTGTGATCGATGAATATTGTCTCCCTTATCCCACCTCTTCGAATTGCTGCCAGTAACCAGCTCCAAGTTAAGAGTCACTAGAATTTGAATAAAAACGCCGCTCATGCTACTCGTCACAAGGACCGTGCTAAAAAAAAAAAAAAAAAAAAAAAATTTTTTTCCCCCCCAAATTTCCCGACCCCCCCAAGGGGGGGGGGGGGGGGGGGGGGGACAGAAGGCAAAAATGAGTAAATGTATGAGAAAAAAAGAACCATACTTATCAGATAAAAACTCACAGAAAATTCCAGTTCTGAAGTATTTATGAAATAAAAACTAAAGATATTAGGTAAAAGAATTAAATGATAACATTTCAGGAAACTTGACCAGTCTCTTTTATAAAAGCTACAATTAAGATGAAGAGCTACCAATTGCATGCTTTCTTGTTGCACGATTAACAGTTTTACTTTTGGTTTAACAGACTTAGTCAAACGCCTCGAAACGTCGCAGGTCAACATTAAAGATAGATTACTTGATCTGATGTTTGCGGGTTACCAGCCTCATTGCGCGGAAGGTATGTATCTCAACCCAAGATTAAGGATCACATAACAGTAGTGCCTATATGGTTCCCACTTAACCACCTTAGCCACCTTAACCACCTTCCCAGAAATCCTGAAGCGACTTTGTTTCTGCGTGAGACGCAGTGTAGCATATTTTGTCCTTGTGAATACAACATAGCCGACGTGCGGGTAGTGCAGCCTTACAAATGCGTCTGAAATGTCAATATTTAGCGCGAGAGCATTGAAGTCGGGCTATACTTTTCTTTGTAGAGACGGTGTTCAATATTTACACTGAGGGACAAACCATTACAGACTGTTACTGGGTCGCTAGCTTCCGGTGATAATTCTCTCGCTAAGAGTTGCCAGGACTCTTGTTTCTCGTTGAATTATACAGCCAGAATTCTCGAGTAAAGTATTAGAGAAAGCCAAAACAACTTGCATTTACTTTAGTTTTGTTTATTGAAAACACACTGCAGCTGTTTGAGAAAAGTTGATTTTAGTACAAATGCATGAAAAGCGTTCGATGATAAAAAAAATATTATGCGTAACTTTAGGTCAGCGTGGGTATCTCGACGTTCTTGAATCGAAATTATGAATTGTGATAAATGCAATATCAAGAATTAATTTGAATTGCTCTTGTCGTTTTTTTCTTTCAGTGAAGATTATAAGATTTGCCGTGGAAACAATCGTAGATGTGAGTACTTATCTTCTTCTTTACCTATTAATATATTTTGACAATTAGAAAAGGTTTTCGTGCACCTACCTCGTTTCCCTTAACTAAAGCAAGCAGGATTTCGAAAGTGGATAGACGATGAAGCCTGGGTCGAGTCAGCTCCTCTGCTCATAAAACTACATAACCATGCATGTCGGATCGAAGCTGATCTCGAGCAACCCCAAACAACTTTTGTCTAGAAAAGAAATATATCCTAAAGATAAAGTTCAATAGTTTTATGCCTGATAGTAATTTTTTTAAAAAAAAAAAAATTTAATTAGCCGGCTTTAGCTAGTTAGCAGATAAACTGTCTTTCTTTGATACCTTCAGGGATTCACAGTCAGTTAAATGTCATTTTTGCAGAGTATCAAGGTTTCCCATAAGTTTGCATGGTTGCATGGAATCTCCAAGGGACACGAATATGGTATGCACCTTAAATTGTATATCAGAAATGAAATGCAGCACGGGGTCTTCCGTGACTCGTAATGTTTAAAATAGGAAAAAGACAACCTTAATAAGATTTTAACCAAGTTTATAACCTAGTACATTGTACTTAGTATTGCAACGAATGCTATTAACAATGAGATTTTCAGGGAATGAAGAAACAGCAACGAAAGCAGACTTTTTTTTTCATAATATACAACATTAACATGATTCAAATTCCTTCTTAAATTTCTATCCCATTGGGGCTCTTTAATGTAAGTTCAAAAGGTTTTTCTTTCCACATTCAGTCTCTGGTGATCCGGCTAAAAATAGTGGTTCCGTTTTATTTTATTTTCCTTAGCGATGATCAGTCGCGTCAAATATTTCCTGGAACACGGCCAGGAGGATTTGGCACACAGAATAGTGGGGGAGTATCTGCTTGCTAACGTGAGGGGAGCTGTGACAGTCGGTCTAGCTGTCGAGGAACGCTTGAAACCCGAGCCAAAGCCAACGCCCAACAGTTCTGAGGGGAAAAAAGGGAAGAAAGGTTCCAAGGCAAGTGGGCGTAAACCTGGAGGACGCAAGCACTGACAGCAGCAAGCTCAGTAAGTGGTTCTGCGGTAACATGTATCTCCCTCATGCATGTCATGCGGTTTATGATGATTCAGCAGATTTTATTGAACATTTCACTGCCACGATGATTCAATCATTATTGATTATGGCTAGTTAATTTGCTATGGCATAATTTCACTTTCAAATCGGGTTAGGGAGCGCTGACAACAATACAGTTATTCCGCAATAAGATAAAGGTTACATAACTGAAGCTACGCTTTGAAATAAATCATTTATTTAAAGACGTAATAGCACTCTGTGCTTGTTGTTTGTATTTTTCAGGTATTAACTACGCTATCAATACCATAGCAACAATAACCATAGTAACCTTTGACGAGCAACTGCCATGGAGTCGATTGTTTGATTATTATCAGCACACTTCCACTTCACGTTTTTCACTAATTAAGTAACAATCTACTTAATCAGAATTTCAAATAAAATCATAAATATACAAACACACGACGTTGTATGAGCTTTGCCGTAGTCTTTGACTTCGCATCCTTTTATCGTTGTTTCGTTTCATTTCAAAGAACCTTAAAGTCTTTAACAAACTTGAAATGGAAAATGAATAATAATAAAAAAATGCCCTCTATTCACCCTCCAACAGTGTTTGTTGTCAAAGACCACTTGGGTCACCTTAACGCGGTTCTACCTACCACGCACGGTAGAAGATAATGATATTAACTGTAATTGCTGGTAAGAGCGTTAGCCGAGTCAGTTTACTCCTAAGGAATGAAACACTTTGCTACTTGGTAGAAAGCCTCTTCCATGCGTTCAGTTGAGTTGGGGAGAAGCGCGGAAAACGGCGAGCGAAAAAAAGGAGAGGAGCTTAGTGCGATAAGCTGCGCCGCATTGACTGAATACCTGGAGGAGGCTACTTGGTTTATAACCACTAGATCGCAAATTTTCCAGGGACTTTAATCTCAAGGAGTTTACGAAAATACAAGTTATTTCCTGTATCTTCTCAATAGCTACAAAATTCAAAACTAATTCGCAAAGGGAATCCCCTATCTAGGCCGCACTTTCTGAATACAAGGGACCGCAATCGATCATTAATGCTGCTGTTATACATAGGATCTGTAAAAGATCTGATCCGCCAACAATGGAAATAGAAGAACAATGAAGCAAGGCTGATTACTACGGTGAACTGGATGCTATAACGACATGTTCATCATTTTAGTAGCGCAAAAACAACGAAGACATAACTCAAACTGTATTGAGACATTGACATACCGATGCTTTATATATAAAAAAAAACTGAATTCAATGATATACAAGTCTTTTAATCTCATCCTGTATCTTGCATCTGCGCATTATAATTACGCAACTCGAGGTGCGTCCTTAAACACTTGAATCCAAAATAATAATATAATATAATATAAACACAGAAGCATATCACCTAGAAGCGTATAACTCCGTACCAATGCTGGGGTTTTTCAGCGAACCAATCAAAATTGACTTCCTAAGATGGAGCAATGGCGGACAGATTTGTTGTTTTCGTGTTCTGAGTAGGTTGTCGTTTCTCGACCTATTTCTGCGCACATCAAGGGAATCAAACGACTCTTTTCTAGGAGCTGCTAGAGTAATATCAAGGTCATATATTGTCTCAATTACAGGTAAGAATTTCTTTTGTGTCAAAACAAGTTTGAAAATCATGCTATGTTGAAAATGTTTGTTGAGCACAGGTATGCTTCTGATAAACATAATTAGTCTGGAATAAATATATGGCATTTTAACCAACTATTACCGGATGCTTTTATTGGACTATACATAATAAACCAGCTAGGAAACTATTTAAAAATCTTTACCAGTTGTTTTTCTGCTTGTTTGTTATTCCTCTCTTACACTAGTTTTTCTTTTTGTCCTAAAAAATAAGGGCATATAATTAGTTTATTTTATATATTTCGGCCTTTTCACTTTCCTTTCACAGCACTTATTACATTCATGTCGTCAACCAGTGAAATAAAAAATACAAATACTATTAAATTAAATAAGTTTCTTGCGACAACCAATTGCAAAATACACTTTGCACAACAAATGGCTTTCCGTACTTAATTTAACGCAGATAATAAATTTGTCACAGAATAACAATGAGGTCCCCCTCCCCCTGATTCAATGTTGATCATCTTATATTGCTTAACATGACATGATATTGCTTAACGAGCAACAAGGGGGGAGGTGGTGGAAGATTAGAAGTGAAGAGGTGTCTCTTGTTCAGTAAGGTAGTACGTTTCAAATACTCTTGCAACTGGGTTGCAGCGAAGACGAAATGTATCTTGCCTTAATTTAGCAATGAGTCAGCAACGTGAACCTCTTGCCGTGATTACACGAAATCCTTTCTTTTGATCGTCTGACCACAAAGACAACTTTTTCCTGTTTGTTGTGAATTTGCATCGAAGATAAAAACAGTTCTATTCAAGATCTGTATAATGCCTTTAATTGGAAGGTAATCACAAGCGTCTTTAGTAGCATCTCAAGGAAGTCACCGTTGGGGAATGTTATTTTTTTTAAACCATGAGTTGTACCGACTGAAATGTATTTAAAACTATGAAGCGTTTTCGGCGAAAAAAATCGGCGCTAACACGTGAATTGAAGTAAAACTCACACAGCGTGACTAATCCATGTTTTTTTCCGCTTTATAGTGTGTTTGCAACCCAAATAGAATAATTTTACGCATGAGGCAATGTCAATTGAAATAAAATGGAGTATCAAAATGTAGATTCCCCTCTTGATTAGCCATACTTCAGTTTTAAAAAACGTTCTGAGAATCTGGTGTTGCATCAAGACGATTGATGACTTTCTGTATTCTCAATAGTTGATTGCTTGGTATAGTTTGGAACGTATGGGGAGAAATCAAGTGTTAATATAAAAAAAATTGTGAATTAAATTAAACTTGGATGAATAAATTGCATACAAACATCTGCGAAGAGTCGTTAAGCTTACTTTTCAAATCGGCAAGCAATCCTATCGGAAAACGCTCTTCACAAAAACCTCTCGTCTTGGACAATTATAGAAAATGAAGGTTATCATTGCAACTTTGCTTTTCATCTCGGCGACCGAAGCAATTCGGAACCTGGTTGGCCTTCCAGAGGAGAGGTCTAGTAGATTACATCAATTGCTGAAGTGTAAATATCATTCTTGTTTACTTTGGATAACTCTGGATATTTAACTCGGCCAAGAGATCAAGCCGTTGTACAATGTCTTTTATGAAGTTACTTTGTTATTTAGTAAGGACTTGCTTCAAGAAATGAGTTAAAGTGTTGATCGTAAAAAATAATTCCAAATTTAAATATTTAAGAATTAGATTATGAGCTCGATATTTCTATAACGTGATAGCTGTGAGGCCTTGACCTGGCTTAAAATGACTTTGGGTGTGGACATTTTTGCTATATTTATTTGCTTATTCTCTAACATCTATGTATTCTTGCACCATTCCCGTAAAATTCTCTCCTTAATTATTACTGTACACCTACACATTTATAGATAAAGCTCTGAGTTCAATAAATTAAATTTCGCGAACAGTTCTTTACAAAATAATTGCGTAATCAGTTTTCCGTAACAGTTGTACGCCTTCGTCTGCTGCTATCAAGTGGGGGTTCACATGCCAGTACAGTGTTACCATTTTAATTATAGTTAATTCTGTGAAATTGAGAAGTGAACATAGATGTTTAAGATCGCTACTCTGCTGAGGCTGCGTTCGTTTTTATCTGAAGTGTGCTATGCAATCACCCAATTCAACATCTCACTGAAAGTGACAATTTACGGCCAAAGATGTTTATTTTAAGAAATGAAAATTGGAGACCTTGGAATGAATGCATATTGTTAGGTTTTGCGCAATCCCATCTGGTCGCGCGCTGATATGGTACGCGAAAAATATAAATTGTCTTATATTTAGGGAGTTTAAATTGCCCCCCCCCCCCAATCCCCCCTATCCTCGATTTTCTCTTCTTCCGAAAGACAAAACATAAGTTGGTTTTGTTCTCCCAGATTCAAGAAACCTGACTTACATTGAAAGCAAATAACAAGTGTCACCATACTGTCAAAGATTTCCATGACCAACCCCGCAGGAGTTAAAAATGTTCCGCATTCGACGAGTTAATGCTTTGTTACGCCTCGACAATAGGCAAACAAATGTTTTGTTTTTAGCTTTGTGTACCAGCAGCCTCTTCAAGCTAATTGTACTTGTAAATTTTTAACCCCTAAAACATTTTTTCCGCATCTGAGTTTAAGAAATTTATAATCAATTAAAGAATTGTATCTTTCACTCTATTGTTTCAACTCGTATGGCGTATTACGGACGCGGAAAAAAGTTCGATTAACACAAATATATTTATGTTCGTGCAACGGACAAATATGTTTAACAAAAAGATTCCATGTTGCGGTGCGTCCGACCGGTTTAGTGATGACAGATCCCAGATGGCGTCATAATGCGGCAATACGAGGCAATTATCTAACGGTCCCTGCCTTCAGCTCACTATCAGCCCTTATTTTCCATCACTTTAATTAAGAAGTAATTCCTAATAGGACTCCTTTCTGTCGTGTTTGAAGGAAATTCTGCACATGGCAAACTAAAATATGGCGCCAGGCTAGGATTATTCTAAGCCTCTTGAATAGTTTAAATTTACAAAAATTAAAATTTGTAAGGAGAAGGACAGGAGGCGTGGGTGAGGTGGCAGACAACAGAAACTAGTGACTTGCGTACTGTTTGCTGCACACATTGTGTTGCCATGCAAGGCAATATAATAATAGCCTTCAAATGCAAACCAAGTGGCTCTTATCCGAGCTTAAACCGGTTTCTGTAGCGTGAAGCAACTAGGAGTAATTTTCTATTCCCCCGCCCATTTTCCCGTGGACTTTGACCCGGTGCTAAGTCAAATATGTTCTATTACGAAACACGCACTCCCTCCATCAAAACGACAAAATAGAGTCATCAAACGAGACCAGCAATTGAACATATTTTTATCGAGTTTGCTCAGCTGCAAGAAGATAGATTTCCCACATTAGAGAAACAGTATCCGGCAGTAATTTCTCACGATGCCGTCAAGGTTTCCATAAACAACTTTCTCTAATAATATAATTTCCCGCGTCAGGGAATTATCTCTTTGTTATGTCTCTACAATATACAAAACAAATGTTCTAAAACAATCGATTTGTGTCATTACCGCTCGAAAATGCACGCTTATTGTGCACATGTGGGTCTACTGATTCTTTTCATTCAGATTTTCCGCGTTTTAAGCAGTGTCAATCAAAAATAACGTACGCAGAGAACGCGTTGGTTGTGGTTTTAGTGGTATTTGAGCAAAGATAGCCCCCTTTCTTGAAGCTCCCTTTTTACCTTTTCTTCTACTTTGATATTCGCAGATGGACCAATTGATCCCAAACAACTCACGAATCCACACAACTCAAAGACAACAACAGCTCGCATTGCTGCACTTTTCACCAAAGGACCGCTGAATGACCACGAATCCGGCTCAGGAGAACCCGAACCCGGACCCGAACCCGGACCCGCCCCGGGACCCGATCCCTTGAAGACACTTGCAGAATCAGTGAGCAACACACTCATTTTAGAGAAACGATTTTAAACCAATCAGCGCGCATATTTTCTTTGGTTTATTTCTAAATACCAATAAAGGAAGGAAAATGTGGAAAACGAGTGCTTGTAGCGATTACCTGCGTATTTTATATCACTTTAATTTTACATTCAGTTAAGAATTGATCCAAAAATGCTATGAACTTTTTTGACCTCTTATCACAGATACTGCATATAGGACCAGCTTTGAAGGAACTGAAAGACGATCGGGACCAAAAAAGCAAAGGTAAACTGGCGTAGGATTCAATACTGATTTTAATTTGTGGTGATGGGAAAATGATGAACCGTTCAGCATTGCTTTCACTGATGAGCCGTATTGTTTGTGGTTTGGAATTTTCAGGAAAAGCTTTCGAGTTATTATATACCTTGAAATACAAAGGTGCAGACGAGGTGAAGAAATTGTTGGGAAAACACGCCATTGAACAGCACAAGCATTGTAACAGCGTCAAATGGAAATTTGCCAACTATGTCCATCAAGCAGGTTAGCTTTCCCGCAGATTACCGTACGCAAATTCGCAATTAGCCAATCAAAAGTACTTTCTACTGTCCTGATATCCAACGATATCAAGTCGCTGACCTAATATGGCGACGATATATATGTTGCTCACTCGGCCGAATTTGAAAACAGTAAATACCGAATCGTAACTTTTTTGGTACTCTTTAGAGCCAATACCAGCCTCGCTTATTCTCGTTATGCTTGTTTTGACTTGAATATTAATGGCTCCATCAAAATCGCCTGATATGTAATAGTAATTGGACCGAGTGGAGGATTCAAGGAGTAATTGCGCGAGTGATTTCAAATTGGACGAGACACGAGTGGGAACGTAAGTTTTTAAAAACTGCAGGAAACATTGCGAAGGAAGTCATTAAAACGTCCATAAATGACGTGCGAATGACGCGGGTATCCAATTACAAAAAGTTCAAAATTGGATACCTGAAATTGGACACCCACGGTATCAAGCACCGATTACGTGACTAATAGACGCGCGGACAACCAATCACGATCGATAATTTTGTGATAGATATGATAATCACTGAAGTGCAACAAAAAGGTAAGATTTGGTATAACAGCACGACAGCCTTCTCAGAACCAACTAAAACTATATCTATAGATCATTACACATGAAGGCGAACATAATGTTACTTTATAATTTACTCATGATAATGATAATGATAATGATAATGAGAATGAGAATGAGAATGATAATGATAATGACAATGACAATGACAATGACAATGACAATGACAATGACAAAGACAATGATAATGATAATGATAATGATAATGACAATAATAATGATAATGATAATAATAATGGCAATGATAATAATACTACTAATAAAAGGAAACCTGACTGGAGGAGTTTACATACAGGATGAGGTAGAAACTAGGTGTAAGCCGATGATACTGGGTGAAAGGTAGAATTCATCAAAATGTGCCCTAATCTAAAAACTTAATAAATTTATTAAATTCTTCATTTCCTAGTTTTGTATGAATTGCTGAAAGACAAAGATGATATATTGGACTTCCCACAAGATTTGCATGAGGCTTTTGAATACGCCTCAATGTCCAGTGAAGTTGGTAAGAAGTCCAACGTGTACTGACCTCACGCGTAAAAAATAGTTTTTGATTCCTTTAAGAGGATTCAGTTACAAATAGCTAAATAACTCGCGTGTTTCCCCCGAATTTTCTTTACTACAGGTATTATTCAGCTGGGTACTTTATGTTAAGGGAGGGAAGAGGGGAGCCGTTTTTGAGCCTTGCTCATACAAAGTAGTTTGTGATTTAGCGCCTTTTTAATGTGTTGCCAAAGTTTGAAGGGAGCACGGGTGGCAGTGAGAGCGCTCGCCTCCCACCAATGTGGCCTGGGTTCGATTCCTACCCGGCTTTGGAGATGAATGTTGTCTTAACTCCAAAGCCCGGTTTTTGTCCGGGTTCTCTGGTTTTCTTCCCTCCACAAAATCCAACATCTCCAAATTCCAATTCAACCATGATAAAGGACCCGCTTTAAAACCAGCCAAGGTTAATGTGGCTTCCTCTTCCTTGTTCTAAATATTGCAATTTATTTATTAACTTGCCTCTAAATAATATCACTTGGCTTTTATTTGACGTGGCTCCTTTTACATTTCTTTTGAATAGACGTTTTCGAAGCATTTACTTACGTGGTTGATAAGCATAACCTCAGAGACCATCCTGGAATAAAGGCAATCATAATGATTGGAGGACTGATCGCCGATGCCGGATGTGATGAAAAATTAGATGGTTTGTGCTACAGCTCCAATTAATTCATAATTCTCGAAGAAAAAGAGCATGATCATATAACTTTGGTTGTGTTCTTTTGAGATCAACCTTTTCTGGTTGGTTTTCTTGTTTTATCGGAGAAAACCTGTTTTCGTTTGTTTGATCAACGTTTTCAACGAGCCTCAAACCGTGTTCAAAAAGCATTTGCGTGATTATGTCGCGTGATTGTAGCTCACGTAAGAACTAATCCCAGCGAGTTACCGCGTTTCAACTGAAAAAGGTTGGAACTGAAAGTGTTCTATTGAGAAAAAACAAGTGTATTAACCCAAACCGGTTGCCTTTGAAACGGTTGATCCAAATAGAACATAACCTTTGTGTGGAAGTAGGGTAAAAGCTAGTATCGAACGAAGTAGCAGTCAGCGGAAGAGAGATACCATTCATTGTTCACATGGGTCTAGGCCTACGTCTACATTTTAGTATTTACACGGGTTGGTATGTAGCAGTCTCAGTTACTGTCGTCAGATGGCATTGCTCACATGGGCCTAGACGTGCTTCTAAAGTTGTAATATTTACACGCGTTGGTGTGTTTGAGGATCTTTGAGGCAGAAAAAAAGCTGATTAACTGCATAGCAGAAGTCTGCAGGGAGAAATAAGTTAGTCTGCCGGTACTGGACTGTCAGAAAGGAAAACCCAAAACAAAAACAAAAAACATGAACAAAAACCAGAACAACTATTGGCTTAAACGCAAAGATCACGTATTCTGTTTTTGTTTTCTGCTCAGGTCTGTTCAAGATTCTTGGTCAACTTGTGGAATACGTAGATCCATATGGCGAATATGATCTGTCAGACAGATTCAATCTGGCCATTTACTCAAAGCACAGCCCCGTTTGCAGACCTGGCAAGTATATTAGTATCACCGTTGAATAGAATAGTGTGTCGGTGTAGTATGTTAAACACGAAAGACCGTGTTTGACCACATTTCCAAACAAGAGGAGAGTTGGAAAGAAGACGCGTAGCGGAGTATTTTTGACGAAGTTGGAACTGTTTAGGAATGCGGCAAAACAATGTCTTGAGTGTTTGGTATATCTCGTCAATCGAAACTAAAACTATAGAAAAAACGGAGAAAGAAAATCTTAAAAATTTATGCTAATTAAGATCAGATATCCAAACACTATCATGATCATGACTTCCTTTGTGAAACTTGATGAATTATGAGTTTGAGAACTGGGACCGATGCAAATTCCTCTCTTCTCTTCGTCCTTCCTATGTTTCTGTCATTCCTTCTGTTATAACATCTAGAAAAGGCTTTGTTCCGCTTCTGGTAATATTTTCACGTATTGTGGTTTGTCGGGTTACGCCGATCACCACCACGCCGAACACCATCACGGGCCAACGAGCAGCATAAGACACAAATTCCTTGACCTGATCAACAGACCTGACTGCAAAGAAGGTGTGTCTAGTACCTCAGTTAATAATTAACAATAATTCCACAATTAGACCCGCAGCCCGCAAGGGCTACGGGTCAATAGCCCATTCGGCTTCGCCTCATGGGCTATTGACCCGTGGCCCTTGAGGGCGAAGGGTCTAATTGTTTTAGTATCACCCAACTAGTCGGAGAAAAAAAGCAATAATAAAGTTAGCAAATGCAAGTTGAAGAAAGATTTATTTGGGAATAAACTGCGAAAGAATTTATAAACAATAGCCTCTCTTTGGCGCGAAAAAATGCTCGAATATTTGTCCGCGAACGTTATCTGTTCCAGAAAGCAAAAATTTTTCCGAGAGCGTAGCTCGGGGAAAACTTTGAGCTTTGAAGAATGGGGGCATATTCAGTCACGTTACATCAATAGCGCGCGAGGGAAAATATTTGAGTGATAATAATATGATATAATAGCCAGTTAACGAGGCGTCGAAGTGGCTATAATCTTTTTACATCTAATAACGCTCCCAAAATATAGAAAACTTGAAAATATAAAGAAAGAAAGAAAAAGAAAGATACGTAAAATTGTCGATGATTGTTTGACATTGGTAAAAAAGGTTATTTATTAGCGAACAATGAATACATTAGTGTCAAAACGTTGAATGAGGTTTTCCTCCATGTCCATATCATCGGAACCTGTAACGCCGGAATAATTAATTTTGAATTCTAATTTTGTTTCAGTAAACTTTATGAGGTACATTGTGGACACAGTCGTGGAGGTTCGTACATCTGTTCATTTCTATAAACCATCTTTAAACGGTAAACATTCTTTGGGGGGGATCTGCCCAGTGTGACGCAGTGCTGAGCTAGAGTGCTCACTTTTCACCAACTTGAACCGTGGGTTTGATTCCCCGGTGTCGTTTGTCGGTTGATGGAGTTTATTTAGTTAGTTACTGATCTACTAATTGTTTTTTTGATTGACTAAGTGACTGACTGCATGACTGATTACTTTGTTGCTTGGTTGAATGATTGAATGACTGACTGCTTGATTGGTTCGTTCGTCGGTTGGTTGACTGACTAACTGACTAAGTTACAGATTGACTGACTGACTGACGAACTGACAGATTGATCGATTGATTGATTGATTGACTGGCTGACTGATTGATTGGCCTAATAACTTAATGATTGATTGATTAATTGATAGATTAGACTTTAGACCATCGTAGCCTGATTAAGAATATAACATAAACAGCGGTGGCGGGGCTGCAGTGACGCTCTTGGGTCAGGTGGAAGAGCTGGGAGTAGCCAAAGCGGTGGCACGGAACAGGAAGTGTTGGTCGGAAAGCGTGACGGCCTTATGCGCCTACTGGCGCGACGAGAAATGATGATAATGATGATGATGACAAACAGCGGTACATGTATTGTACATGCATTCCAACGCATTGACGTCGACATTAGAGGAAGGCTTTAGCTCTTGAATGAGCAGTATCTTAAATTTTACAATGAAAGTCAGTTTTGCCAAGTTAAATTGATATTAAATTTATCCCATTTCTTAGCCAACGACAAACGATTGCCTTTGCAAATAGCTTCAGGATCTACAGCCAACTAATGGTATGCCATTTTTGCAGGGTATCGAGGTTGCTCATAAGTTTTCATGGTTGCATAGAATTGCCAAGGGACTCGAACACGGTATGTTCACAACGACAACAACAACAATAACAACAACATTAAATTATATCAGGAACCGAACAGAACTCACAGTGTTATTGTTTTAATCGGGAAAGGATAACCTTTAATTTGAGCATTTATATCTAATACAAAGTATTGTAATGAAAGTGATAAAAAATGAAAGTTTTGGATATGTAAATTACGGTAGCCTTCATTTTTTATAGATCGGAGTATCCTCAGTGTGAGTTCACGTTTGCTTCTTCCACATGCTGTGCTCTGTACTTTGTTTAAATAAAGTATTACCATTTTAACTTTCTTTTTTAGCGGTGATCCAGCACGTTGAATTTTTCTTGCAACGTGGCCATGAGGACCTGGCATACAAAGTTTTGGGCAAGTATATACTTGACAACGTGAGAGGGGCCTTAACAGTAGGTCTTGCTGTGGAAAAGCGTTTTGCACCCAAGCCAAGTGGCTCCAAGCCGACTACTACTTCATCACAGTCGACTACGGAAGGAGGAGCAGGATTGACTACTGAAGGAGTCGCAGGCTCCACTACTGAAGCACCCGAAGTATCGACTACTGAAAGAGAGGCAGGCTCCACTACTGAAGCACCCGAAGTATCGACTACTGAAGGAGAGGCAGGCTCCACTACTGAAGCACCAGTAGAAGAGAAACGAGTACTGCGTCACCATAATCGACGAATGCACCGGAAGTAACTGCTGCAGCACTCTCATGGAAAGCAACCACATTGGTAAGTGGATGGAAAATGGTATCTTTTGTTTATTTAATAAACAGAAAACATTTTTGTCGAGTGTATTGTTTTACGGAAGCAGTAGTGACACTAGCAATAACACTCGCTGGAACACCAGCGGAAGACAATTTCTACGAAATTTATACATTTTCATGTGTTTTTAAACTCGAACAATCTTGCAGCCCCAGGGCCAGTGCAAATGTGTTATCACTGTTGATTACTGTTGCGGATAGCTCCGTTAGTAGGAGCACCAAATCCTGTGCTGTGAATGGCCACCCGAGTGTCAGTGTCTAACCAAAACAGTTCCAGGAAGCGGAAGTACATAATAAATCCTTTGTTGATCAAGCTTGCTCAGTCAAGATGCCTTTGTATTGAACTCTTTCTTTTTTAACGTGTTTTTTGATCTCGACTACCTTCCGATCTATAAACATGCAAAAAAAAAAAAAGAAAAAGAAAAACGAAAGCCGTTCTCTTTTTTGGCTAGTGTTTTGTGTTGTCTGCTAAAGTCCTTATTTCCGGTACGTTATTGCAAACCTGTATGTTTTTTTTCCTTGCAGATTCCGCTGGGAAGACCTCATATCATCACAGAACACTTTCAGAGCATAATGACTTAAGTGTGGCAGACTACGCCCATTGCACTTAGTCCGTAAATAAACCGCGAGGAAAACATGGCCGCGTGAAATCCTGGGGGCGAGATGCCGCGAGTGCTCGTCTCCTAGGGGCCGCGCGGCCATTTTTATCTCGCGGTTGTTTTCGCGTCCCGCAGGACGGACTAAGTCTAGGATATCAGCATGATCATTTGGTTAAAAAAAATTGTCTTAAAAAAATAATAAAAATTGCACTTAAAAATTTCTTGTAGTGGATTCTGTTTTTAAATACACGTTCAACAAATCAAATTATGCAAATTTATTGTCTTTTTCTTTACATGGTTATGTACAAGTTATTGTTCGCTTGCTGTTTGCACTCAATAGAAGGAGGCGCGATGGCCTAATGCATAGCGCGCTCAACCTTGGATCGAGCGGCCTGGATTCGAGCCCTCAGTCCTTGGTCTTATCTTAACCCATGTCCATAACTAGGCACTGCCAAATTTCATGCTGAAGGTAACGCCAGTTGCATCCTATCCAGGCAGGGGGAGGGTGACAAAAGCTTCGGCATTCGTGTAAAACCTACCTTCTTTTTGCAAAGTGTTAAAGACAACTTGCTTCCGAAGGGCAATCTCAACAGAGGAGATTTAGGTGCGAATAACACGTGTGAAATAGGGAATAAATGAGAAGTTATGAAACGGACTTTGTCTCAAAGAAACTCAGTTTATATACATAGGTTGATAAAAAAGTACAACACTTCCGTCATAAAATATATTACACAAGTTCCTCTCTTTTTTTACATTAATTCGTTTATGAAACTTTCTAGTCACAAACAGGATAGTTATATTTTACGAGAACATATAATGCAGTGTTCAGACCAGAAATTTCACATTGCTTGAGCTATCTAATCCCGCAGGCTTAGATGTAATCCTCACCCAGTTTAAACCCTACCCATCCCTCCCCGCATCATTTCTTTCGTCGCCTTTTCTTTGTATAGGATAACAATTTTATAGAACACTTTTTACAATTATTTAGAAATACGTAAGAAAGCTATCCCCTTTTGCATCGATTTGGCAGAACGTGCCAAAAAGTAAAACGAGGTTCAAAATAAGCTTTAGTTAGCAAAAGAAAGGCTGACTGGCAATTTTCCCCAAGATAAATTTGAAAGACGAAATGCAAATATACAATTGACGAAGTAATTAATCCTTTGGAATAAATTTGGTATATACAGACAATTGGTAAATACGTTTCAGCAGCAAAGAAGGCCTACAAGACCATAAAAATGGTTTATTCCAACAAAAATAAAATAAGTATTCCAAGAACAGTTTTTCTCCGACAAAAACCTCTTCAAAACGCTCCTAGACTCGACATTCTTTTTTGCCGTGAGCAAAAATGAACTGATTCAGAAATTCTCAATAGGAATATATTAAAAATTCATTTGTAACTTATTTCTCGTTTCAGTAAAAAGTTTATAATACAAGATATTTAATAATCAAAAAATGACCGGGACTCCCTTATGTCTGACTCGCCAGGTACTTGAAGTGTTCCGGAGCCTTCTGTCTGTTTTTCTAGGATTCTACGCTCCCAGGATGTTAAATTCAAACTATATAACGAGCAAAAACACAAAAGAAACAATTACCTAATGGAGAATAAAGTGCTTTATGTCTGATAAATGATGTTGGAAGAGGAGAAGTGTTAAAAAACAGCAACAGCAACATAATTGTCACTAATTTACTATTTAATGGACTGTCACTTACTCAATAATTGGTATTGTTAACTCCAACATCGGAAGAACACTGACAAGCGTTGAGTAACAGGGTTTAACAATTCCTTTGAGAAAGGAGACCTTTACAAGGAACAATCATTTGAAAAATAGTCAACGCAAAATATTGCTATAGCTAAAATTTAGACTATTAATTTCATTAAACGACAAAGAAGGCTTCCATGACAGTGGCCTCTTGCCTTGCTCGATCGGTTTGAAGCTTCTAAGCAACTGAATAATTCAATTTAACTTTTTTTTCTTTTTGATCACACAACCTGCGAGCACAGACGTAGTTCCGGCTGTTGGCTGTCTCAACAAGCAACAAGTAAAAGTCGGAAATGCGTCAGCTTTCACAGGCTTTTTCTAGCCCTACTCATAGACCTACCTGGTTTTGAGGAAGTTCGTGTTTTCTGGCTCGATCCATCATCGGCACGGGTGATAAACCCATTTGTTTCTCTTCGTCTCCCTATTGGGCAAAAGCGGAAGTCAATCAAAAACAAGTTAAAGCAAAGAAAGAAAAAACATAGCACATTTCTCTGAAATTCGCATGATAAATAGTGCTCTTTTTGAACGGTTATTTAGTAACTGAGAAGAGGAAAAAGCAATCGATCTTCACTTTGGCTGAATAACGGAGTATAGCTAGGAAGGTGAATGATTGTTTAAAGACACAGACGCACGTCACGTCCACTCCCAAGAAGATTGCGTGACGAGCCAGAATTAGGAGGCTAGACGAAGCTTTGTTTTTTGCAGAACTGGAGATAGAAATGGAGGCAAAAGCCTTTTTTACGCCCTTTTACTTAGTACTTACTAAAGATCTTTATTGGAATAAAAACGCTCTCTGGTTAAAAATATATTGAAACATAAGCTTTCGGCTATCAGTCTATAGTCTTTCACGCTATCAGTCTATAGCCTTTCCATTCGTGAAAGGCTATAGACTGATCGCCGAAAGCTTATGTTTCAATATATTTTTAACCAGAGAACGTTTTTATTCCAATATGTCTTATCCTGGTTACAGCTCTATTTTTTAAAGATCTTTACTTAGAAAAGACAAAAAACTACAGAACATGTATTATAGACACATACTTGCAGATAAAATTCTTCAAAGACCTTCTTAACTGATTTGAGGTGAATGTACCAGGGTTTGGCAGCAGTGCACAAGTCACACGCGGTCATTAACAAGCGACGAACAAGCTTTCTGTAAGGAAACCTCATGTAAGCATCATGAATCGTAACCATGGTGCACAAGCACTGTTTACGAAACCGATAGAGGACACATAAATGTTCAATATATGAATGGGCTAGTGAAGAGATGTACAATAATCGGACAGCTGACGGAAGTTTATCGTGTCAAATAGAAGTGCAAGCCTAGTGAGGCCTCTATACACAGGGGACGAGTTAAGGTTGGGAATGTTTGGGCGTGGCAAACTAATAGGGTAGGAAACGCAGTCTGGGTCATGCTAGTGGCCTATACAGCTGAAGCTGCAAGTATTTCTACTCCACCGGGATGTCCATCGCACCCATTTCTACACCTGGGTGTAAAAAGACATTTTTTTCTTAACAAAAATTTCTGTTCTATTTGTAATATTTGTTTCTTCATTTCAGTGGCATGCCTGTGAACTAGCTGAGCTTAGTGCTTGTAGAGCTAAGTGCATGACGACTATAAACATGATTTACATTTACATTTTACATTTGCAATGACAACGAACAAAAAACCGAAAATTTAACATGCTTTGCAGTCCAAAGAAGAAAAGGCAATTCACCTTGATTCCAGCTTCGCTCATTATATTTGCAATATGAGAGAAAGGTTTACATTACAGTGGTACCTGTGATCTGACGTACTCCAACTGAATTTGTTGTTCTTGATAATGTCGTCGAGCTTAGCTCTGTTGTCGTTGAAAAATAGCAAATCCGTGGCTAGGATAGCGTCCTCCATAAGTTCCAGTACATGCTTGTATTGCCTCACCGAAAGGGTGCTTAAAACATTGTGACCCTCCGTCTTCCAGGGAGGGGAGAAAGAGTAAATAGGAGAAAGTCAGTATAAATGAAAGAAAAGGAAAAAACTTTCTGTGTTTTTATTTTCCCATGTTTTATCGAGCAATTGAATCTCCAGGGAAAACATGGAAGGGAAATACATTAGGAACACGAGGGTCCAGTAGCCATGAGTATTTCCATAGAAAAAGAAAAAAAGTAAAATGGGATGATTGTCTATGAAGAGAACATCGTCGGGAAAATAGAAATAGAAAATAAACAAATATGATGGAAAAACCGTACATCAAACGCGAAGGTGATTTCAGGCTTAATCAATTATTAGCAGACGAAAAGATATCTTCTTTCGACTTGCTATGTACCCTAAATAAACAGCGCATTCTGTGTTTCTCTCGGCGACTACTGCCCTTTTTCAAAATCAGCTGCATCACTTCTCACGTTGGTAAAGGTAAAGGTAAAGTCTGTATACAAGCCAAGTGGCTCATAAGTCCAGAGCTTATCCCGGTGTCTGTAACATGAAACAACTAGGAGTATTTCTTTTCCGCACTGGATGGGATGTTAGTCCATCGCAGGGTTACCCACAGCATTATGTTCGCCGGTACCCATTTAAACACCTGGGTGGAGAGAGGCACTGTAAAAATCAAATTAACGATGACACACACCTCTAAGATGAACACTCCTTGTTTGAAATGATGCCACTCCATAGTTGATGTGGAGTACAGATGACTCAGTGGCGACTTGTTCTTGATCATAAACGCGTTGTTGTAGCCACGATGATCGATGTCATGAATAATGCCCGAAAGGTACAACGCGATTTTCTAACAACGAAATCAGAAATGCGTTGTAACTAAGCGTGAGTTTTCAAGTAATGTATCAAACAAGAAATATCGTGTTTCACCACATTTCCATACAGCGACAAGACAGTTGAAAATACCACGCGCAAAGGAGTATTTTTGACGAAAGGCAAGGTGTTTGGAAATGTGTTCAAACACGGTCTTGAGTGGTTAATATATCTTCTAAATCGAAACTAAAACTAAGGAGAAAACGGAGAAAAATAATCATGAAAATCTATGAAAATTAAGATCAGATATCTAAACACCGCTGATTTCGTTTGTTTGAGAACTAAGTTTGAGAACTAAGTTTGAGCTGCTCTTACCTCTGTTTCAAAATGGCTTTTTGAATTTTATACCGATCATACTATGCAGAATTTTCCACTAATGGGATTTGGGTAAATAACGAACATGACGATTTCTTTTGCAAACAATTCAAGCAAACAAAAAAACAAACAAAACCCGTAAATACTAGTTAAAGGGTGTACCTCTTCACAGGTAAAGATGTCGGACGCCATTTTCATGATTACACACATGCTGTGTGCCACAGCAAACGCATGCGAAAAGTTGTGATACGCCACAGGACGGTAGCCCTTTCGCACAGACAGCGTGAAGCGAGCGAGGGTGTCCATATCAACTCTGGGAAGAAAGAAATACGAAACGATGAATTAGTTCGCACATGACGTTACCACACGGGCGGTGTGCATGTTTTCGAGAAGGATGAGAATTGAGGCTGTCCACGTGAGCAAGATCTGCGTTTCAGGGCTTCTAGACTCTCCTGGGATTTGCGAAACCGGGATTGATCTAAAAATAGCTCAAGAGAGATTAGCTTAGGAATGAGGTTAATATGGGGATCAACTCCTCAAATCCTCTCCTTATCCTCTCTTGCCTCATATTGAACGAACTTTATACTAACAGGCCAAAAAACGACCAAAATACTAAATTACTATTCATACTGCTATATATAACAAAAAATAATGCCACCGTGCCAAAGATCTTGTTACCATGAAAATAACGTCGAAAACGTTTGTCTGCTATTTAAATAGCCTTTTGATCTGTTTAGAGTCTCGAAAATAGTCACTTCAAACTGAAGTACCTCACAACTCGTAAATCTGTTGCAGCCCTATTGATTCACTTCTTGAGCATTTTGAAGATGCAGTTTTTACAACAATCTTCCATCAATGAAGAAATGCCCAGGATGAAAAGTTAGCGAAGTATTTTTTCTTTCCAGTACAAAAATGTTTTTCACTGCATATGTTTTGTGTAGTCGGAGACTAACCAAATTAAAACTGGGCAAACAATATAAGCAGAATACCTCACCAAAAAAAAAAACAAAAGAAAAAAGAAAAAAAAACGGAAAAAAAAAAACTGAAATCAAAATTTTCGCTAATCCTGACTCAGCTTAATCGGGCTTTAGGCAACCAGGTCCTGGCTGTCGAGCTATTATTAAAAGATCAATTTCGTTATATTAAAATTCAGCCTTAAACCATAGACCTCAGCACGAGGCTCTGGGGAATAAACCCCACAAACTCTGTAGTTACTCCCCAGAGCCTCGTGCTGAGGTCTATTGTGTTAGGCTGAATTTTAATATATCGAAATTGATCCATTACTCACTGTAAGTTGCACTCCTGGAAAAACTCCATTGTCATCCGGATGAAATAGTAAGTCAACTCGTCATCGCTTTGATAAACGTTGAATTCATAACTGAAACAAAACAGTAACGTACAAACAACTCATGAATGTCTGCGCTGGACAAGTCAAAATGGTCGTGGTTGCGAACAATCCCGCTAAAATAACCAAGTAAAGACGAGGTATAAAAGGTTCTTCGTGTTCTGAGGGCAAGTACTTGCATGTATACCGATCACACTCCTGTACACATCGTTTGGCGCTACACTTGAATGAGCACGCTTCTGACAAACACTGCTGGTTCCAATAATCGACGTCACTGGTACATTGATAACAAGACCCGGATGAGCACGTGATCTCCTTGCACTTGTTACGTTCGCAGATGTGGCCCCATGCCAGCGAAAGAGTTCTTTGATGTAAACGAAACGTACGAGAGTGACGTTTATATCTCCCGTTGACAGGTAAACGAGTTAGAAACAAACCCAGGTACTATGTAAATAAAAGAGCTTGCAGCGCAGTACAGTACGCACAGCTCGAAATTGTGGCCACGTTCACACTAAGCCAGAGAATTTGAAAACGCAGCTTTGTTTCTACGGTCAGGCCTCCCGTTCACACCAAACTGTCACGCTAATCCGTCACGCTAATCTGTCACGAAAACGGAGCTTTACAAAAACGCTCTCCTAAGGAATTTGAAAACGTTGGCTTTGCGTTTGAGTGAGGACGAAAACGATGACGTCACCATAAATGACGTGATTTATGAGGACGAAAACGATGACGTCACCATAAATCACGTGATTTCACTGTCCGAGTTTCGAACTTTGTCCTCTTGGTAAATTCTGTCTAAAGCAAACGATGGTAGGGATACAAGCATTTTGTTATCTCTTTTGCTGTGTGTAGCGATTGGAAAACCTTTATGAACATACCTATAAAAATCATTAGGAAGCGTACAGGCAGATACTGCTTCAAGGCACTGCCGAGTCTCCCTGTCCATCACACAGCAGTGGTAGGTCAACACTTCCAAAGCCACCTGATGCTTCCGTTGGGCTTTAAACAGCTGACCGTACATCTGTCAAAACAACAGATAAAATCTCCTTACATAGCTTACTACACTTTAAACAAGTTAGCTATAGGTCAAGGATCGAAACTGCTTACTAGAATACATCATACTCGGCTGATCTTTTTAGATATTCTCATCACGTATTCTCAGCGGTCTCTCCCGCATCCAGTCCTTGAAAAGAGGTAGCTGTGTTTTTTCGTCTTGCTACGTTCCCTTCCTATATATTTGCCATGAGAAATATTTAAACTTATAAAACTTGATTGATTTTGTCTCACATATTAATACTTCTGATCAGTGACTACAGGCCCGGGTTGTTCAAAAGGTGGATAACGCTATCCACCGGATAAATCGCTGTCCAGTGGACAAGTGTCAACAAAACAAACCACGCTCATTCGTTATACACGGTAAAAGAATTCATCAGGGTTTAAAAAATGCGATATAACAATTCATCTACTATGTATACAATTCGGTCTCTTTTTAGCGAGTTAGCCTCTCTAAGGTTACAGAGTAGCCTGTTCCAGAGTGTTGCACCACTGTCACTAAAATTAGTTTTGAGATAGTTCGTGGAAAGGGAAAAACTAGTTTGTTTTCATAGTCTTTATATGTATGTGTTATATACCTGGCTGTACTGAAGAGCCAGACCACAGTAGCCGGCAAATAAATCAAACGACCTTGCATCTAAAGGAGAATGCAAAACAACAATTTAAGAAATGAAACGTTAATACCAAGAATGAGAGAAAAGGTACGTGTCACAAACGCTGAGTTAAAAGAGATCTGTCCATGAAGGGGAAAAACAGTTACTTGTCTGGTAAACCCTCTTTCGGACGTTTCACCGTGTTGTTACGGTACAGACTTTGAAAGTTCTCTTACTCAAAATGACGGTCAAACAAATTGCGTAGTAAGCGTTACGTACTTTCAAGAAGCAATTCAATTTAAGACAAAGCGTCAATTCTTAGTAGTTAACCCATTTTGTATTAGGAAGGGTTTTTTTTTTAATTTTTGCCACATTTTGTAAGGTTTATTTTCTTAAGCTGTGCACCAAAATTTTGATGAATTGTGAAGAGACAATTTACCTTCGTTTGAGAAAAACCCTCTCTTGCTGTTGACCATCTGGACCACACCAATCACACTACAAGTAAGACAGATAGATTTAAAGGAATTGTGTTAGACATAGGAAAATGAGTGACAAAATGAGTGAAATATAAATTAAATACACTTAAAACAGTATAGGATCATTTCAATAACACAACGAATAAACAATTATGTATCGATGGAAAGAAATTGAACAGGATTCAAACGGATTGCGATATGGGTTTTGAAAAAAACTGTAAGGCTACAAAGTTTTCAAAGTTTATTTCGCACCGTTTGTCGCCTTTCATTATAATGCCCCAGGGACGTATTTGCTTGTAACGAAGCTACTGGTCTTGCCATTTAGATCCATGGAATTAATTTCTTTGCTGACATTACGTTTCATAGCGAGTATTTGGCAAAACTTAAAACATAGACTAAACTTAGCCTCGACAATCCCTTTAAACTCCTTGACTGGCAAAGTTGGAATTGGAAAGTTGGAAAATTTCTCTGTGGCAAAAGGGCCAATGAGCCCGTACATTCTTCGTAGAATTTTAAGAATTAAAAAACCCGCGTCGCACAAAAAGTATTCAACTGATACATTGATCTCAAATTTCTTGGGACAGCTATTAAACAGTCGTGCTGTGCCCTCTCAATATTCAGAACTAATGTTTTTGTAGAAGCTGTCTCGCTTATGCTAATGAGGCAAATCTTATAAACAAGATTCTCCTATTGCTATTTGAGTTTAAAAAACCACAAAAAGTATCTAACATTACTACCTTCCTTTACACTTGACAGGAACACACAATATGGACTTTGTTATGTAGCCAGTCTTCATGTCTACTTCTCGGTTGAATCTTGCATCACGATACGGATCACTGATGTTCAGAACTTCCGATGTACTCGCTACATAGCCCGCAATACCTTTGTCAATGGGAAATCTTGAAGAAAGGACACATAAGAGTGTACATTTCAAAAGTTGTTCAAATAGGCCATTTGCGAGTTGTTTTTTGTCTCGGTGTCAAAGCGAGTCTTTGTGCGCAACAATGAAAAATGAAAAATGAAAAAAAGAAAAATGAAAAATGCAAAAAGAAAAATGAAAAAGAAAAAATGAAAAATGAAAAAGGAAAAATGAAAATGCGCTCCACCCCCAGGTTAATTTCCATGCAAATCAAACTGACTTCCATGTTTTTTCAAGTTTTGTTTGGACTGAGACTCGTTTTGAAACACTCGTTTTGAAGTTTCTCTCAAACGCACTTCTCTTCTCTGGCTGAACTTACCAATCAGTCTTAACAGACCAGATTTATAACATCATCGCCTGACAAACATCTGAAGATGACTTCCGCTCAGGTTGTCGAAACGTCAGTCACCAACAACAGAGCTACCCTCACCCGGACGATCACACCATACGAACTACTGATACTTCTGTGTTCAAACAATTTACTACGGTAATGCATATCAAACTGCGGGAGAAACGCAAACGAATAGAGGCGAGCGAGTAGCGCGGGCGTCGGAAGACGAGTGAAAAAACAAAGGAAGGAAAAAAAAGGGAGGCTGTACTGGTTTCATACAGCGGTTATGAAGCCTGGCACTCTGGTGACGAAGTAATTCTATTCCATTCAGCGGTCTACGCTCGTCTCCCGTGGGTCTTCGGACTAAAGAGAGACAGCTGGTAGTCCAGGAATATTGACTACGTGCACTTCCTTACAAAGTTTTCAGAACAAAGTCCTCAAAGCTATATCTTTTAGTTCCTTTTTATTCTCAAATCTTACCTTATTTCCACTCCGCTCCTGAATTTGAATCCAGTTCCATCTTCGTCTCCTTCATCAAACAGATTCGCGTATAATTCATCTGATCTGGAGTCCACCATAAACAGCGCGCATCGATCGGCATTAACAAGCCTTTTGGCGAAAGCCTGAAGTAGAATATATTACAAAAAGGACCCGATAAGGTACTTTTGAGTGCTGATGTCAGGAAGGGGAAGAGGAAACTCCTCTCTGTAGAAGCACATTGACGAAGTTTTGCTCAATTAGTAGGTTCTTGCACTTCTTCTTTCGTCTTGCTGTTGAAACAGTAAATTGAGAAGCCTAGCAAGTTGAAAGAACACAGTGTATGTAAAAACTGAACTACCTACCATTATTTTTTCGATAACGAAATCCATCGTACTGACTTCATCAAAAATAGATCTGAGAAAGGCAACACAAAACATGAGCATTGCTTAGTTTATTTGCTCTACTGACAGGACGATGACGAGGACGATATTCTTGAGTCATTCATCACAACCATCTCAAGCCTGAAACTTTATGCTTTTAATTCGAAAAATAAATTTTAAAAATGAGCCGTCGTAGCAAGACACATTACCCTCACAGTGCCTCCCTACACCCGGGGGGAATCTAATGCTGTGGGTAACCCTGTGATGGACTAGCATTCCATCCAGGGGGGAGTAGAAATATTCCTTGTTGCTTAATTGCTACAGAAACCAAGATAAGCTCCGGCCTTAAGGGTCACTTGGCTCGTATGCAGACTTAACCCTATTTTCATTTCCCACTCACCTTACAACATTCAGCAAGAAACTGTTCAGGTCCTTCTGCTTTTGCATCTGTTTCGAGATCTAGAGAAGATGATAAAAACGTGTAGTGAGGCAGACTTTTCAGAGCAGTCTGATTTGTGAAGGTGGGCTCATAAATTAATTTCACCGGAACTGTTCAGTTTTAGAAAAAAACGGGAAAATGTATTCAACCTAACAGAGAGCATTTTCAATCATTCTTTTGTTCAAAATAAGGAGTGATTTTAATTAAAGATTCCTGATTTTGCACAAAAAATGTTAGGTGGAAAAGGTTTCTCCTTTTTTGTCTACAGTTCAATTTTGGGCAAATACCATACCAAAACGGACAAAAAAGAGGACCTGACAAAAAAGCAAGAAATTCATTTAATATCCACTGATAAAGGTCACCAAAATGAAATAATTGCACGCAAATAGGATTTTTATGCCTTTTTCTCTGTGTATTAAGTAAATGTGAATAAGTGAGATTTGGGTCTTGGGGAGGAGTCTATTGTAATTATGGGAAACCCCCTCTTATATTTTTTTGGTCAGGTGATCATTCACTCATGTGCTTGTCATTCGTCTCTCCTTCTGCAGTGTTATAGTTGCTCCTTCCTCCTCCCCAGGTCCTGTCCACTTTCACTGGATAGGTTTGCAACTGTTTGTTTTCAGTGCCCTCAGCCTCAATGGGCCAGAATGAAAATTATTGACTCTATGAAATTTGAGATTTTAATAAAAGCGGCCATATAAGTTCAAACTTCGCATTCATTTATTGCCCAGGAAACGGAACTCAGGCTAGGAATCTTTTTTGGTGGGGAAAGGTTTTGAGCGTGAAAGAAAAAAGGCATAAAGAGACTAGAAAGTCTACGGTTAAACGGTTAAATGGTTAAAGACAACCTATATGATATTTTACCATTTAAGGTCGTAGCTTAGTTGATTTTTTTTTATTATTACCTCAGCATGGTGGATAGCAATACTTCCCCAGGCAAGATAACTATTGACAATCTACAACACGAAGAAAGAAAATAGCATAAGGCAAAGTGAAACTGAAAACTATGTGCAGCGCCGAACATAAACAGAGGTATGGAAACTAGTATTTGGACTGCCAAACAACCAATCACAAGAAACTCACAGTTGTTATTTTGAGCTATGTGAAATAACAAGCTGAGATGCCTTCTTTTGGAAGTCTTTGATAAACAAACCAAAACTTCATGTAATACTTACCTCCTCGTCTTCTCGTTCAAATGATGAATTACCAAGCTTTTTCACCAACTCGACAATACCTGTAAAGCAATCACATTGAAAAGATTTAGACAGAACGGGAGTGTGTATACAAAAATTCCATAGCTGTGCTGACAAACAAAAGGGAAGCAGGAGAAATGTTCTTACTTATAATAGTATTTGAAAATAGTCACTAATGTATCAGTGCGACACGAGAAACTCATCTGGAAAATTTCTACCTTGAAAATTTCGTGATACTGTTTCTATATGGCTTAGGGTAGAGTTTTTCAGTAATGTTCCCGAAACAAAACGGTTACAAGACAAATGTACGTTGGACGAAACATTCAATAATGTATAGAAAAGTTTGAGAATACTGCGTTTAAGGACTCGCCACTTATAAAGCACAACTGAATTTTGTCACAGTCACTTTTAGAGAGTGTTTCGGCGTTTTAGTTACGAATGAACAAGAATAGGTACGGCGTCTGCTTACCAACTATGATGCCATCTGCTTGTACAATGGGTTGACATAACACTGACTGAGCTGTACTGTCTGAAACACACAAGAAGTAAAAGCAAAACAACCGTGAACCATTTAATAAACAAAAAGAGAATCAATATGTATACTAGTTCAAGCACAGGCTCCCGATTGGGTTAAAATAGGGGGAGAATGAAAACAGGTGAGCGGAGCTTAATTTTTTGGCGTCCACAGGGTACACTTACCTTCGATACCGATCCCTTTAGGAAATCTTTCATCCTGCAGAGAGAAATAATGATTACCACACAGAGTCGTGTACTCATACATTGAATTATGTGTCGATAAAAAGACCTGATCAGCTCACTAAATCAAGTTACAAGTGAAGTCCTTCGTTTCTAGTATTTTTCTTCTTTTATTGGTATTGCGGTTACGAACACAACTGCAGGAAATCACAACTAACTTTTCTCTTCTATTCTTTTGCATTTTCGTTCTAAAATTATAACTTTCTTTATAAGTAAACTATCCTGTATATCAAGAATAAACGAGGAAATAAATTTGACTGAAGTTTTTTTTTCTAAACTATCAGCCAACGAAGTGACACAACACAGTAGAAATGGGGCTCCCTGACGAAGACTTGTTACACACAAAATTGTTTGAGTTATAATTAAAAAAAATGTGAACAGCAAGAGGAAATATTCACAAAAAATACCGCATTACCCCGAGAATATCCTTGACAAAGATTCTCTCCCCTGTTTCTGCGACATAAGCTGCCACGGTACCTCCATATCCAATGGCTTGTCGGCACAGAGATCGGGATCTGCAAACAAATAATACAAAAGAACCTTAATATTTTTGTCCTTTTGCCTGTCTAAGTCAATTTTGGAGGACTCAGTGCGACATGCAACCCCCATTACAGCTATTTAGATTGATTCAGATAAAGCGCGCGTTTGGTTATTGGAAACGACATCTCCGATAAATTCGCTGCGAATTGCAGCCATCTCAATGCCACTTATGTTTAAAAAGAAAATACCACACTAATGCGTCATCCACAGTAAAACGACCGATCACGCTAGCGCTAATGAAAACGGAGGCTTTCGAAAAGTTTTTTGGTTTCAAAAGAGAAGCCTTTTGAAAACGCTCTGTTTCTAGCGTGGATAGGTTAAACAACGGTGAAAAAATGGAGGCTTTTGAAAACGCTCTGCTTTTAGAGTGGATAGATCAAAAAATAGAGGCTTTGAAAAATGGTGACGAAACGAAAACGCAAGTGTGGTCGAAAATAGTTTTTGCGTTTTTGTTGAGATGAAAACGGATACTCTTAAAAGCGCATTAGTGTGATTGGGACCTTACTGCATGTCGAAAAAAAGGAAAATCTAGATCTGTAGCAAAGAAAGAAACTCATTATTCAATCAACCAAAGTTCAAATGTAGCCTATATCCAGAGGTCTACAGGTTGATAAGATTTCAATAATACATGCTTAAATAGAGAGAAACGTCGCTATGTTAAATCGTTGTCGATGTCGATATGCCTTTGTTATGGACTTCTTTTATCTAGAGTGCTTGCGGTGTGTTTGTCTCTGGAAAATCAGAAAGTAAGTATCGTTGCCGTCTTTGTCCCCTTTTCTGCGTTCTTTTGGCACGAGGATAAATAATCCAAACCTCCGGAGAAAAAGACCGATTTCAAGCAGTATCAAAAACGACACATCACAGGCGAGCACGCACTTTAAGAATTCTTTGTTACAAGAACAACCATGTAATGCCGCTTGTTGTTGTTGCTTACCTTGGCTTGTTCTCAGAATACAGATAAATGTCCTGAGGGAGACACAAGAAAGATATGATTAGTTGTTGTACATGACTGAATATGGCATTCACAAAAGACAAATGGAGAACAAGTAACTAGTACAATTTTTTGTTTTTTTCGGCAATAGTGCCGACTAAAAGAGTTTCCCGTTTTTTTTTTCGAACAGTAAAACAAAAAAACCACTCCATACACGTAGTTTGAAAGCAAGTCAGTTTTTGATTGGCTCCCACCTTTGCGATACAGAGCAAATAAAAATAACACTTCAACGTCTTTCTACAATAACCCATTGTTAAATACGTACTGGTACTTAGCGACTAACTGCTGCTAATGAAGAAAAAAAAACATTCATGTAAAACACAGTCATTGACAGTGTTTTGTACTTACTCTTCCATTCTTGTCCACCAAGTAAAGGGAATGTCTATTAGCATGTGTAGCTATTTTGTAGGAATTAAAAGATAACCAAACAAAATAAATAAAAAAATAAGTTAATAATAAGATATGGAAAAAAGACATGTTTACATCTTTTCGATCTATGGACCAAGTGTGAAGCATGCAGGCCATATATCGAATGGGAGAAATAAGGGTCCATGCCTTACAGTGCCGACTGAGAACGCAAGGTTAGTACGATATATGTGATGTGTCTACTATCACATATCACGCCCTGCTCAATTGAGTAATCACAAAGTGAGTAGTAACTGAGTGAAAAACCCTTTATAGTAAATCAATAGGCAACTATCTGGATAATAAACAAAAAAAACTATTTGTGTATTAAGCAAAATGAAATTGAAATAAAAACCTAGGCGCCTCGGACATTGGTGTTGTTGCATATGGGTGTTGCCTGACAATATGCTATGGAATTTCCTGGAAGAAAATTAATTTTACATTTTGCAGGAACCTAAGTATTTCAAAGCTTGTTCCAAAATTAAAATACGTATTGAATGAGGATAGGATATTGAAAGGGTAGAGGCAAAAATTAAAACAAGCTGGAATCCGCTGGAATATATTCACCTGCTGCAATACTCTTGACGAGCTCATGCATGACTCTCACTTTCTTTGGCTGTTGATTGATGTCCTTTGTCAGTTGCTGGAGCATTTTGCGCTTGTCTGTATGCACACAAAACTTTAAACAAAAAAAGAATGAAATTCAGCTTGTGAAAAAACTGGTACATAACGTTGTCAAATGAGTAATTTTAAATGTACAATTCTATGAAAACTAATAATCATGCACAAAAATATGTTTGTAAAATATATGTGTACAATATTCAAGAAATATTGTAATTTTAATTACCTTCCATTTGGACAATGAGGGCCTGACTCCTATAAATAAGAGAAAAAAAACAACAAATTTAACTACTTCTATTACTTAATATTTACTTAATCTAAAATAATGTATGTGAATGAAATAAAACGTTAAATCTGCAACAATTTCAGAGTAGTTCATTGACCTAGCTGCTGGAAAGTGATAATTAAATTCTCTTAAATCTAAACATAGTTATTCGAGGGAATAACTATGATAATTTAGAATAACTATGATCTAAACAAATTGATATGCAGCAGAACCCTCCCAGTAAATGACCAATACATTAATTGAGCCATATCATTGTCATGGCCACTTTATTGCGGCCGAACAAAATCTCAGTCAGTCATTTTCTTATTCAAAGATCCCCTTTAATAAGGTCACCTATGTTCTCATATTCAGTAGTTCCTAATAAAATTAGTTATCCCAACCCTCCAAGTTAAATTTTTTCCTTAGTGGCCATTTGGCCACTGACTGTTCAGGTTTGGTCGCCAGTGAAAAATTTTAGTCGCCAAAATATATGCATAAATTAATAATTAATTAATAATAAATTATAATCTTATTATTATCTAACTGTATTATTAACAACATTTTCCTTGAACCACCAAGTTGCCTTAGCCTCTGCTTGAATGGCATCCACACGGCTACCTTTTTTTTCAAACTCTTTCTGTCCACTGTCACT